>Ga0255338_1000981_pt1 | contig 64178 bp, 66 predicted proteins | sample MeOH1_35cm_T4_19_FD_203715 | JGI IMG/M metagenome (GOLD analysis project Ga0255338, IMG submission 203715) | Sandy soil microbial communities from University of British Columbia, Vancouver, Canada - MeOH1_35cm_T4_195 | ecosystem: Engineered > Artificial ecosystem > Sand microcosm > Unclassified ... | reverse complement strand
TCGCCTGGCGCCGTCTCTGAATCGACGATTTTTAGTCATGGTCTCGCAATCTCAAATGCTTAACCTTAACAAGAAGTGTCCGGCGAACGCTGAGACATGGCTGTCCGGCGAACGCTGAGACTTACCCGGTGACGAGTTAGGAGCAAAAACGCCCTTACCCCTCACTCCTGACTCCTCACCCCGTCATCGCCGCGTCAGCGGCGGAGCCGGAAATAAATTTCGGGCAGCTTGTTCGGCAGGCTGTTGATGTGGTCGAGCACGAGGTAATGGCCCTTGCCGAAGATCTGCGGCAGGTACTGATTGGCCATCGTGTCCACGGTGATGCAGAACGGGTGAACGCCTTTCGCCACGGCCTCTTTCACCGCCATGCGCGTGTCCTCGTGGAGGTAGCGCCGGTCTCCGCCGTCGTCGTAATCCTCGGGCCGCCCGTCCGACAGAATCAGCAACAACCGCCTTCTGCTTTCTATGCCTTCGAAGCGCCGCGTCGCATGGCGGATCGCGGCGCCCATGCGCGTCGCGAGGCGTCCCGACATGCCGCCGATGGTGCTGCGTATGTCCTCGGACAGCGGGTCGGAGAAATCCTTGATGGTGTAATAGCTGACGTTGTCGCGGTACTTCGAGCAGAAGCCCGCAATGGAATAGCTGTCGCCGACTTCCTCCATGCTTTCCGCGAACAGCAGCACGCCGGCGCGCACTCGATCGACGAGGCGCCCGCCGCCCTCAGGCAGATGCTGCATGATGGACGTCGACATATCGGCGAGCAGCGTCACCGCGACTTCGCGCTGGCGCATCTCACGCCGCCGGTAGATCGCGGGCTCGGGCGAATGGCCTGCGCGCCGCTCCGCGACGTAGCTCACCACCGCGTTGATGTCCATGTCGTCGCCGTCGAGCTGGCGCAACTCGGGCGCGAGCCGCGTCGGCTTCTGCGCCTGTATCGCCTTCTTCAGCCGCCGCAGCGCATGACCGTACTGGTTCATCAGGCGGCGCGTTTCGCTCATGTTCGATTCGGCGAGCTTTTTCTCCTGCACCCAGCTCCAGTTGCGCTTGTAGCGCGACTCGCGATAGTCCCACTCGGGATAAGGCGTGCCCTTGTCCGCGCCTTTCCCGTCGGCCGGCTTGTCGCTGCGGTTCCCGGACTGCGTCGCCGTGCCGCTGGAGTCGCCGTAGCCCGTCATCTCCTTCTGCTTGGCGCCGTCCTGCTGGTCGCCCGCCTCGGCATTCTGCGCAGCCTCGCCTTCTTCCTCGCCCTGCTCCTGCGGCTGCTCGCGCTGCTCGCCGCCGGCCTGCGATTGCTGCGGCTGGTCTTCCGGCTCCTGCGGATGAGCGAGACGCGTGGCATTGGGGCCGCGACCGGGAAGATAGGCGCCGTGAAATGCTTCGAGGTCCGATACTTCGGGCAGCGAGCGGCCGTCGTAGATAGCCATCGCGACGCGGTAGGCATCGGCGACCGTAGCACCGGGCTCCAGCAGCGGCTCGAACGGCGTTCCCGCCGCGGTTCCGTCGATGACGTGCCTCACGCTCGACAGCGCGAGATCGAAATAGGCAGCGGTAGCGGGGTGCCGCGGCCCGGTCGCGGTCGCCGTCGCGAGCATGCGCTGCAGGTAGCGCGGAATCGCGGCCTGTATGCGCGCATCGACGCGCACGTCCTCGCACAGGTCGAATATCAGCTGGAAACGCAGCGCATCTTCGCCGAAGCGAATGAAGAGCGGAGCCCACGACACCGGCCCGGAGTCCGGCAACGCGACGCCGGCTTCCTGGTACATCGCGCGCATCGCGTCGCGCCGGAACGTCCCATGCCGTATGTGTCCTACGGCGTGAAGCACGCCGAGTATCGCCTCGTCGCGGCTGCCGATCACCGCCGGCAGGTAGACCGAGCGGCCGTCAGTCTCCACGAAAGGCCGCCCCTGCTCCGGCGACCACGTGCTTTCCTTGAGCTCGAACGTGCCGCCGTACCAGATGTCGAGCAGCATCGCGAGCAGCCGCGTGTGCTCGGGCAGCTTGTAGCCCGGCAGATGCTCGAGCAGCAGGGCGAGGCTCTCTTCCGATTCCAGCCGGAAGTACGCTTCGCCCCGCGCGCGGCCCGCCTGCAAAATGTCCGCGCCGCGCGAAGCCCAGGGCAATATCGCCTGCGCGCCGAGCAGATTGCGCACGCGCACCGCGCCTGCGAGATAGGTGCCGAGCAGCAACTTGCGCGACTCGAACAGCTCTTCGGCGGGCGTATTGAGCTGCTCTATGCCCGTGATGCCCTGCCGGCCGGATAGATCGGCGACCGGCGTGGCGAAATAGGCGGACCCGCTGTCGACCTGCCGCGCGCACCATGCGAAGCCGATCTCGGCCCACCGCCGCTCGCCGGCATGGCCGAGCGAGCCGAACGCGCGCGGCAGGTTGTTCATGAAGCCTTCGAGCGCGCGCCACGAGCCGCGCCACTTCACGAATTCCAGCGCCTGCATCGTCCACGGCATCACGGTTTCAGAAACCTTTTCGGCTTCGATGCTGCCGTGGATGAAGCAGCGTCCGGCTTCGCGGTCGAAATCGCTGAGCGTGCGGCAGGCTTCGAGCCACGCGAGCGTCACAGCAGAGCCGTGAGGCTCTATGGACGGCAGCGCGCGCCCGACCTCGCGGTACGCGGTGAGGCTGCGCACGCGGAAGTCTTCGAGGACTTCGCGGATCGCGCGCGCCGTTTCGTTGGACTCGCTCACTGAGCTTGCACTCGCCGTTCGCGCGGCGGGATCAGGCGGTGAAGTGGGCCTGCACGATCTCCATCAACGCGTCCGCGAGCTCCGGATCGTCGGTGATGGGATTCACCATGGCGACCTGGCATGCCGCCACGGCATCGAGGCCGGCAGCCATCATGTTCGCCGCGTACACCAGCGCGCGCGTCGAGGTCGATTCCTCGAGGCCATGGTCTTTCAGCAGCCGCGCCTTGCGTCCGGCAGCCACCAGCTGGTGCGCGATCTCGGGCGACAGACCGGGCACCTCGTTCACCAGGATCTTGCGCTCGACGTCCTCGGCCGGGAAATCGAAATTGATGGCGATGAAGCGCTGCTTGGTGGAAGGCTTGAGATCCTTCAGCACGGTCTGATACCCGGGGTTGTAGGAAATCACGAGCATGAATTCGTCGTGCGCGTCGATCTCCTGTCCCTTCTTCTCTATGGTGAGACGGCGGCGGTGATCGGTGAGCGAGTGTATGACGACGGTCGAGTCGGTGCGCGCCTCGACGATCTCGTCGAGATAGCAGATGGCGCCCGCCTTCACCGCGCGCGTGAGCGGGCCGTCCTGCCATACCGTCTCCGCGCCTTCAAGAAGGAAACGGCCCACCAGGTCGGAGCTCGTCAGGTCCTCGTGGCACGACACGGTCACGAGCGGGCGGCCGAGCTGGAAAGCCATGTGCTCCAGAAAACGCGTCTTGCCGCAGCCCGTAGGGCCTTTCAGCATCACCGGCAGGCGCTTGCGGTACGCCGCCTCGAATATTGCAACTTCGTTGCCTTGCGGCTCGTAATAAGGCGCCACGTCGCCGGCTTGCGGCGACTGGACGATATCGCGCTCCACGCCGCGCAAGCGATTCACTGCAGGTTTCATCGGGGTCTCGGATATTGCCACGGGAATAGTCGGCTACGCGGCGCCCATCAACATGTTTGCGGGTCGCCGTACGCTCATATTAATACAGCGGCCGATGGCGGCACACAAGCTCCCCCAAGGCCGCGCCATGGACATCTGCGGCACCCTTGCCTCTAAGCCGATGAAAGTGCAGCGTAAACGACGCGACAGTCAGACCGGCGACGAGCCTACTCCACGACCTTGCCGAGCAACGACAGGACGTCGGTGCGGTTGTGGACCATCTGATCGGGAAACACCACGGTAATCGCGTTGGTGGGACAGATGGCCTGGCAGAGACCGCAGTACCAGCACTCGTCCGGATACTTGATCACCGGCAGCGTGTCGCGGTCTTCTTCCTTGTAGATCAGGTCGCCGGGACACATCCAGTCGCACAGATTGCAGCGCACGCACGTCTCCGGATTGATCCGGATCGGGTTGTGCAACGGGTTCGCAGTCGTGTCGGCCATGGCGGTCTCTCAGGCGGTTGCGGCATTACGCTCGAACGCATCGGCAAGCGGCCGGTCGGTGGACAGCGTGCGCACGCGTGGACCCTCTGCGCCGCGCTCGACGATCACGAACTTGCGCCAGTTCGCATCGTCGCTCTTCGGGTAATCGAGGCGCCAGTGCGCAGAGCCGGTGCGCGTCTCCTTGCGCGCGAGCGAGGCCGTCGCCATGATCTCCGCGTTGAGCCGTATGTTCTTCGCCTCGTGCACGCGCATGAGGCCGTGCAGGTCGTCGGCCTTGATGGCGGGTTCCCGCTTCGCCAGCGCGAGCAGCGTCTGCAGCGCGAGCTTGAGCCCCTGCTCGTTGCGCCGCACGCCCACGTAGTCGCTCACCGTCCGGCGCGTATCATCCTCGAATTGCTTCCACGGCGTGCCGCCTGCACTCGCGAGATGCGCGAGCGATGTGTCGCGCACCAATGCGACTGCAGCCGCATCTATCGGCGGCAACGCGCCGGTGGTCCTGTTGATGCGCCGGACCAGCCCCTCGCCCGCGATGTGGCCCAGCACTGCGGCGCCCGCGATGCCGCCGCTGACCGTGGCGCAATCGCCGGCGGCGAACAAGCCCTCGACGGATGTCTCGCCGTTGGTGTCAACCGCAAGCCCGCTGCCGCGGAAATACACGCCGCTGCGGCGTATCGACAGCTCCGAGATCGAGATCTCGATCAGCTCCTCCCGGAACCTGATGCCTTTCTGCTGGTAGAACGCCGGCAGCGTGTAGCGGTCCACCTTCAGCGTGTGCTCCATGTGATCGAGCATCTCGGGCGGCAGGTGGCGGCAGTCGAGGTAGATCGGGCCGTTGCCGAGGAGGTACTCGTTGATCACGGCGTCCGCCAGCACGGCGCGGCGCGCGTTCTCGCCTTTCTTGTCGTACCTGAACATGAAGCGCTCGCCGGACTTGTTCACGAAGTACGCGCCCAGGCTCACGAGCGCATTGAGCCCCTGCACCGAAAATCCCTTCGGCGTAAGCGTCGCTTCCACCGACTCCATGTTCGCGAGCGCCGCGCCTGCGCGGTAGCCCATCGCCTGCGCATCGCCGGTGTTGTACGGGAAATGCCAGCTGTCGAACGCGAGCCCCGAGGCGTTGAGCGACAGGCGGTTCACGTCGCCGGCCGCGAGAACCACCGTCTTGGCGCGTATGGCAAACCATTCGCCGGTGCGAAAGTTGAACGCGATGGCGCCGTACGCGCGGTTGTCGCGGGTGAGCAGCTGCACGACCATGGTGCGCATCAGCACGGTCGCCTTGCCTTTCCTCACACGCTCGCCGATGTGCTTCTTGAAGTCGGTACCGTCGAAGTTGATGTGGTAGGTGCCGGGCAGCCCGAACGAGCGCAGGCGGTAGTACGTGCCCAGGCGCGGATCCCTGAAGTCCACGCCGAACGATTCGATCTTGCGAAAGATGCGCGGCATTTCGTGGATCACGCGGCCGGCGACCGCCATGTCCACGATGCCGTCGGTCAGCTCGGGCACGTGCTTCAGCAGAAACTCCGGGGTGTCCCACTCCGGACCGGTGTCCATCACCGTGAGGTAGTGATCGACGCCGCAGCCTATGCTGCCGCAGTGATCGAGCACCTTGCCCTTTTCGCAAATCACCACCTGCAGCCCGGCTTCCAGCGCCGGTATGGCGGCCATGCTGCCGGCCACGCCGCCGCCGACCACCAGCACGTCGGTGTCCAGAGTCGTCCAGTCCGAAGATGCCATGACGCCTGCCTCAGTATTCGAGGCCCTTAGGATAAGCGGCAGGCGCAGCGCCCGCCATGGACGCACTTGTGATTTTCTTGGACGATGCTGTCATCGGGACGAGCGGGCACGGTAGCGCCCGGGCGGCTCGCCGTATCGCTGGCGGAAACGGCGCGCAAAATAGGCTTCGTCGTCGAAGCCTACGGCCGCAGCGACATCGCCGATCTTCAGCGGCGTGTGCGTGAGGAGCTCGCGGGCGCGATCCATGCGGCGCTCGGTCAGCCAGTCGGTGAACGTCTGGCCCGTTTCCTTTTTCAGCAGGTGCGCAAGGTAGGTCGGCGACAGGTCGGCCGCAGCCGCCACGGCGCCGAGGCTCAGGCGCCCGGTAAGATGCTCGCGCATGTATTTCACTGCGCGCGACAGCGCATCGCGACGACTGCGCACCTGCGCGCGCCCGGCCGCGAGCGACAGCAGCGCCTTCTCGTGAGCGCGGCACACCAGCCCGATGAGCAGCAGCAGCTCGCCTCTCACGATCTCGCGCCAGCAGTACCTGCGCTCAGCCGCCTCGGCGCTCATGCGCTCGCATGCGGCGCGCGCCTGCTTCAGCGCCGCGCCGCTCAGCCGGAAGTCGGCGAACTCCTGATAGAGAAACGGCGCGAGCTCCGGCGCGCGCTCGAGCGGCACGTCCTCCAGGTCCAGCGGATCGACGTCGAGCTCCGGCCGCAGGAAGCGCTGCGTGAAGCTCAGCACGTAGAATCGCGAGCCGGCCGGATGCGGCACGTGATGCACGCGGTACGGTAGCACGAAGGACAGCGAGCCCGGCAGCAGCGGACGCACGGTCGCACCGATGTGCTGCTCGGTGCGACCCGCGACGTTCAGCTGGATCTGGAAGTATTCGTGGCGATGCGCGGCGGCGATGCGCGTGACGCTGCGCTCGTCCCGGATGCCGAAGTCAGGCCCTGCGGCACGCTCGGACAACGTGTAAGTGCGTATCGCGTTCACGTTGCCCGCGCGCCTGCCACGCTACTGGATCTCTTTGACGGCAGCTTTGAGGATGGGCGTGAGCTTCGTGCCGGACTTGGCGAGCTGCTCGATCACCTGCTGCTGCTTCACTCCTTCGATCGGCGCGACCGGACGCTCGCCCTTCTTCGATTCCTCCAGCAGGCCCGGATCTTTCAGCGCAGCCGTCACTGCGGCGCGAAACGCCGCCACCGCATCGGCGGCCATGCCGGGCGGCCCGATGTACGAGCGATGCGTCTCCAGTATCGTCGCCATCGCACGCACGGTATCGCGCTTGGCCGGCGGCGCGATTTCCGTCACGACCGGAATGTTCGGATAATCCGGCGAGCGCTCCGAGGTGACCATGAGTATCGGAAGCTTGTCGCCCGAGCGTATCGGCGCCAGCGATTCGCTCCATCCGGTGATATGACCGTCGCCGTCGCCCTTGATCACGGCAAGCGCGGTATCGGCGTTGCCTTCGTAGCCCGTCACCGCCTTCAGCTTGAAGCCGAGCGCGTCGGCAATGACGGCCATGGTGTAGAAATCCTCGTCCGTGCCCTGCGAGGGATACACGAACGGGCGCTTGAGCTTCATCACGTCCTGTATCGACTTGATCGGCGACTTACCGCCGACGCACAGCACGCGCGGCTCGCTGGTGACGCGCCCGAGGTACATGAACTTCGTCGGGTCGAAGTGCGCGCCCGGGCTGCCCGCGAGCGAGGCGAGTATCAGCGTGGAGGCGTTGCCGAAGTAGATCGTGAGCCCGTCGGGCCGCGAGCGCAGCACGTGGTTCGCCGCCTTGAGTCCGCCGCCGCCCGGCATGTTGCCCACGCGCACTTCGCGAGCGCCGAGGTGCTTCTGCAAGTACGGCTGCAGCATGCGACCGTAGCGGTTGTGCCCGCCCGCCGCGCCGCCGGCGATGACGACGTTCACCACCTTGTCCTTGTAGTAATCGAGCTTCTGCGCGCAGGCGCTTCTCGACGCGCCGAGTATCATCGGCGCCATCATGCCCGCGAAAATCGCCTGCCGACGTGTGATGCCCATGGCTGTCCTCCTCGTGTTTCGTATCAGAAGTAACGTTCGACCAGTGGCGCGAGCAGGCCGTGATAGGGCGGCACCTGCAGCGCGACGATGAACAGAAAATAGATCGCCGCGGTGTATGCGCTGGTGTAGACGAAACCGGCCATCCAGCCGTACTGACGCGACACGACGAAATATCCGCCGGTGAACACGAAGACGGCCGGTATGACGCCGATGACGAAGACCAGCGCGATCAGCAGCGCCACGATGCCATAGGCGAGCAGCTCGCGCTGCCACGCCGGTCGCTTCGCAGGCACCGGCTTCGCTGCCGCTGCATCCCCGGCGTCGGCCCCGGCCTGCGGACGCGACACCGCGATCAGGTCCATCTGCAGCTCTTCGGTGGAGCGCACGTTCTGCCACACGAGCTGCATCACGGTCAGGATCACGCCGAAGACAGACAGAGGCAACGGGATCATGCGCGCGCGCGGCCCGAAGTCCTGGCACAGCCAGATCACGCCCCCGAACACGATCAGCAGCACGACCGCCGCGATATTTTCCCGGGTGAGGCGGCTCATGTCGGGGAGACCCCGAGCCTGCTGCGCCTGCGCCATGTGCGGATGAACGGCAGCGCGCCGGTCACAATCACGAACACCAGCATCGCGAGCGCAATCGGCCGCTTCAGCAGGAAATCGCTCCCGTACAGCGTCAGAGAGATGTGCAGGTTACGCTCGATCATGAGCGCGAGCACCATGCCGATCACGAAATTCGCTCGCGAGTAGCGGTACTTGTCCATCAGGTAGCCGAGCACGCCGAACACCGCCGCGACCAGCACGTCTTCGATGCGGCCCTTCACCGCGTACGCGCCGACGGCGCATACCGACAGCACCGTGGGCACCATGAGATTCGCCTGCAATGCCGGCAGTCGCGCGAGCCACGGCGTGATGCCGAGACCGATCAGCGTCACGCAAAGATTGGCGATGACGATGATCCATACCATGCTGAACACCAGGCTCAGGTTCTTCGTGAGCATTTCCGGGCCCGGCACGACGCCGAGGCCGACGAAGACGACCAGCAGCAGCGCCATGCTCTCGCCGCCCGGTATGCCGAACGCGAGCGTGGGCATGAGCCCGCCGCCTTCGTTCGCCCCCATCGTCGCGTCCGGTGCGATGACACCTTCCACAGCGCCCTTGCCGAAGCGCTCGGGCGTTTTCGAGGTCTGTGCAGCCTGCGCGTACGCGGCAAGACCCGCGACGCTGGCGCCTACGCCGGGCAGCACGCCTATCCACAAGCCGAGTATGCTCGAGCGCATCACCAGCCACCAGTTGCGCAGCGCATCGGTGATGCCTTCCCACACCGTGCTCACTTCCTTCACCACCGAGCGGTCGACGATGGGCGTGCCCTTGATCGCGAGCTTCATCATTTCCGACACGGCGAACAGTCCTATCATCGCCACCGGAAACGATATGCCCTCCATGAGGAACTCGCTGCCGAATGTGAAGCGCGGCGTGGCGGTGACGACGTCCGTGCCGATGAATGCGACCAGCACGCCGAGCAGGCTCGCGATGAGCCCCTTCATCAGCGAGCCTTCGCTGAAAGTCGCGATGACGGTGAGACCCCACAGTGCCATCATGAGATATTCGCTCGGCCCCAGCGCCAGTATCACCGGCCGTATGACGGGGATGCACAGCGCGAGAAACACGGCGCCGATCACGCCGCCCATCATGGCGCCGGTCGCCGATGCGGCAAGCGCGCGTTTCGCCTTGCCCTGCTTGGTCATGGGATAGCCGTCGAAGCACAGCGCGAGGCCTTTCGCGGATCCCGGCACGCTGAACAGTATGCTGGTCACCGAATCGCCCCAGATGGTGGCGATATGCGCGCCGAGCAGCAGTGCGAGCGTCGCCTCCGTCTCGAAGCCGTACGTGAAGGGCAGCAGCAACGCCATGGCCACGACACCGCCCAGGCCCGGCAATATGCCGATGACGAGCCCGTAGAGCACGCCGATGATCATGAACAGCAATGCTTGCGGAGTGAGGAGCGGCAGCAGGCCGGCAACGATGGCGTCTAGCATGACGCTCCTTGGCGGATCCTGCACGAGCCGGGATGATGGTGCGACGCCCGAACGCAATGCCGACGCGGCGCATGGGAACGCACGTGGCGCATCGAGGGCAGTCCTCCTCTATTGTTATGGCACGCTCGCGACGCCGCGGTGCGCGCTGGCACGCTCGACGTCGGGGACCAGTGCGAAATTTAGCGTAATTCCGAGTGCGTGACTACCGACTCACGCGCCACATGATAGTTGCGCGCGAGACGGCTAGATGATGAGCGGACGATCCGGCAACTCGTCCACATCGTGCGCACCCGGCGGGAAATGGCGCGCGAGCACTGCGCTGACCGACGCGATTGCTTCGAGCGCGCCCGCTTCGTATTCGCCGGCGCGGAACCGGTGTTCCATGCGCCGGCACACCTCGTCCCATTCACGTTGAGGCACGGCGGCGCTCAATGCGCGGTCCGCGACGATCTCGATGTCGCGGTCCGCCATCTGCACGTAGATCAGCACGCCGTTGTTCTCGACCGTGTCCCAGACGCGCAACTGCGAAAACAGCTCTATGGCGCGGTCGCGCGGCGTGAGGCCGCGCCACACCGGAATCGCATCGAGGCCGCCCTCGACCACGAAGCGCAGCTCTGCGCGATGGTTGCGCTCGGATTCGCGTATCGCGGCTTCGATGCGGTCGAGCGCATGCGACGTGAATACGCGCTTGAGCCGTCGCCGCGGATACAACAGGTGGCGCGCCGCGCGCTGAGCGTGACGGTGTCGCATTACCATCGCCCGGACGCCCCGCCTCCGCCGAAGCCGCCGCCTCCGCCACTGAAGCCGCCGCCTCCGCCGAAACCGCCGCCGCCACCGGACGACCAGCCGCCGCCCGGATACCAACCGCCGCGCCCGGGCGGGAAGCGCGATGCGCCGCCGGCGATCGCGCTGAACAACGCGACCACAATGCCGAGCACGATGGCCGCGAGCAGGCTGCCGACGAGCATAAAAGCGACAAACCCGCCCACCGCACCGACGACGCCCGATCCCACGATGCGCCCGAACATCGCTCGCAGGATGCCGCCGGCGACGAACACGAGCAGCATGCCGAGCACGAACAATTCCTGCAGCCCGATGTCCTGCTGCGCGGGAGCGCGCGCGCGCGGCGGAGGCAGCGGCTCGCCCTCGATCACGCGTATCATGCGGCCCGCGCCCGCTTCGATGCCGCCGTAGTAGTCGCCGCTGCGAAACCGCGGGACGATCTCCTCATCGATGATGCGTTTTGCGATCGCGTCCGGCAGAACGCCTTCGAGACCGTACCCGACTTCGATGCGCACCGCGCGGTCGTTTATCGCAACGAGCAGTATTGCGCCGTCGTCCACGCCTTTGCGTCCGAGCTTCCACGCCTCCGCAACCCGTATGCCGTACTGTTCTATGGTTTCAGGCTGCGTCGTCGGCACGACGAGCACCGCGATCTGGCTGCCCTTCTTCGCTTCAAATGCAGCGAGGCGCTCTTCCAGCGCGGTGCGTTGAGCGCTCGTGACCGCGCCGGCGAGATCCGTGACCCGCGTCTTGAGCGGCGGCACCGGGATCTCCGCCGTCGCCCACGCCGCCGCAAAACACAGCAGCAGCGCAGCCAGCAGTCGCCGCGCGAGCCTCATGGAGCGGTTACTTCGTGCCCGGCGTCGCCGGCGGAGCGGCCGGCGCAGCCGGCCTGGACGGAGCGCCGAATTCCACCTTGGGCGGCTTGCTGATCTCGCGCTCGTTCTCGACCGTGAATTGCGGCTTGGCCTTGTAGCCGAACACCATCGCCGTCAGGTTGGTCGGGAACCTGCGCACGACGAGGTTGTACTCCTGCACCGCCTTGATGTAGCGGTTGCGCGCGACCGCGATGCGGTTCTCCGTGCCTTCGAGCTGCGCCTGCAGCTCGCGGAAGTTCTGGTCGGACTTGAGCTGGGGATAGTTTTCCGCGACGACCAGCAGGCGCGACAGCGCGGAGGTGAGCTCACCCTGGGCCTGCTGGAATTTCGCGAAGGCTTCGGGATTGTCCACGAGCTCGGGTGTGGCCTGTATGCTGCCGACCCGCGCCCGCGCGTTGGTCACGCCGAGCAGCACGTCCTTTTCCTGGGCGGCGTAACCCTTCACGGTCTCGACGAGATTGGGAATGAGGTCGGCGCGGCGCTGATATTGATTGACCACCTCCGACCAGGCCGCCTTGGCCTGCTCGTCGGTCGACTGCAGATCGTTGTAGCCGCATCCGCTCAACACCAGCACGGCGGCCAGCGCGAGCATTCTTGCCAATGCTTTCATCATGGATGACCTCCCGGGAGTTTGCCGTTATGTGGGGACGCGCGCCTGCGTTTGCAAGCCCCGCATGGTGTCGACGGCGAAGCACAGGTCCGTCCATGCCTTCGCCTTGTCGGGAAGCGTGCGCAACAGGTACGCGGGGTGATACGTGACGATGAGCGGTATGCCCATGTAATCGTGCACCTTCCCGCGCAGGCTCGCGATGCTCGCGTCGCGGCCGATCAGGTTCACCGCCGCGATCTTCCCGAGCGCGACGATGAGACGCGGCCGTATGAGCTCGATCTGGCGCTTCAGGTACGGCTCGCATTGGCGTGCTTCATCGGGTGCAGGATTGCGGTTGCCCGGCGGCCGGCATTTGACGACGTTGGCGATATAGACATTCTCGCCGCGCTTCAACTTGATGGCAGCGAGCATGTTGTCGAGCAGCTTGCCCGCCTGCCCGACGAAAGGCTCCCCTTGCTGGTCCTCCTCCGCGCCGGGTCCCTCGCCGACGAACAGCCATTCCGCTTTTTCATCGCCCACGCCGAAGACCGTGCGATTGCGCTGCTCGTGCAGGCGGCAGTCCACGCAACCCGACACGCGGCCCTTCAGCGCCGTCCAGTCCATGCGCATGACGATCGCGCGCCGGTCATCTGTGGCCGGCGGTGCGGATTGCATCGCGCCCGCAACAGGCAGCGCACTTGCGGATGCGACAGCCGGCGCGGCGCGTTCCGCAGCCGGCTCGACCGGCGCGTCAGGCTGAGCTGCGCGATCACGCAGCCGCCATACGGGCGTGAGCCCCATCTCGCGCAGCATCTCGTCCCTGCGGCTCATACCGCTCGCTCCATGACGATCGCGTCTTCCCTGCCCGGCCGCGCCGGATAGTAATCGCGCCTCACGCCGATTTGCGTGAAGCCTGCTTTCGCGTACAGCGCTCGTGCTGCGGCATTGGACGGACGCACCTCGAGATAGATCTTGTCGGCGCCGCCGTCACGTGCGGCTTTCAGCAGGAAACGCACGAAATCCTCGCCGAGCCCTCGCCTCTGATGCTCGGACGCGATACTGAGGTTGAGGAGATGGGCCTCGCCGGCGGCCACCATCATGACCGCATAACCGATGACGTTCCGCTCGCGCTCCAGCACCCAGCATTCGTATCCGGCGTCCACCGAGTCGTAGAAGTTTCCCGGCGTCCACGGATGCGTGTAGATCGTGTTCTCGATTTCCGCGACGCGCGCCACGTGGCCGGTGCGCATGCGGCGGTATTCGAGAACTGCTTCAGGACGTGCGCTCATCGGTCTTCAATGCCACCTTGTCGCGTATGTAGTAAGGCGCCGCCTCGTCCGGCGGCACGGCCTCGCCATTGAGGTATGCCGCTACTGCAAGCTGCGCGATGTCGCGTGCCCGCGGGTGCGCTTCGGGCACGATGCGCGCGAGCTGCCCGCCATAGCGCTGCGCGAGCGCACCGCGGTATGCGATGAAGCCGCTCCCGAGTCCGGTCCAGCCGTCGCCTTCGATCGCCGGCACGCGCGCCGGCTCGTAAAGCGCGGGCTCGTGCACCATCTTCCATTCGGAGCCCTCGCGCAGGTACGCCGCGTAATACACCTGCTGCATGCGCGCATCGAGACAGCACACCGCACGCGGCACGCCGCTACCTGTCGCAAGCGCAAGCAGTGTGCCGATGCCGATGACGGGGCGTCCGGCCCCGTACGCGAGCCCCTGCGCGACGCCGCATCCGATGCGCAGGCCGGTGAACGTGCCGGGGCCGGCGCCGTATGCGATCGCGTCGAGATCCTTCAACGCGAGGTCGCTTTCGCGCAGCACGTCATCGACCATGCCGAGCAGAAGCTCCGAATGGCTCTGGCCCGCGTGCACGTCGCGCTCGACCACCGCGCCGTCGCGCCACACGGCGGTCGAGCAGTATTCGGTGGAGGTGTCGAGAGCGAGTATTTTCACGACGCACGTGCGCGAAGGCGCGTTCTGCGCCGAACCGTGATTCTAGCCCATCGCAACCGCTCACGACGCCGTCCCGTTTATAATGCAATCCCCTGCTGCGGCATCCGGCAGCGGGGGCGCCTGTTACCGGGATAACCTGCGGCCGACGCCGCGAACAAGGAAAGCAAAGTGCGCACATACAAAATCGCCGCCATCCCCGGGGATGGCATAGGCGTGGAAGTGATCGCGGCGGGACTCAAAGTCCTCGACGTCCTTGGAGCACGCGAGGGCGGATTCAAGCTCGAGATCGAGCACTTCCCGTGGAGCAGCGAGTACTACAAGAAGCACGGCTGCTACATTCCCGAGGGCGGCCTGCAGCGGCTGCGAACGTTCGATGCGATCTTCTTCGGCGCCGTCGGCGCGCCGGATGTGCCCGATCACCTGTCGTTGTGGGGACTGCGCCTGCCGATCTGCCAGGGATTCGACCAGTACGCCAACGTGCGTCCGGCGCGCGTGCTGCCCGGCGTGACGAGCCCGCTGCGCGACGGCCAGGACATCGACTGGGTCGTCATCCGCGAGAATTCCGAAGGCGAGTACTCGGGCAGCGGCGGTCGCGTGCATCGCGGCCTGCCGGAAGAGATTGCCACGGAGACGTCGGTGTTCACCCGCCACGGCGTCGAGCGCATACACCGCTTCGCGTTCGAGCTTGCGCGCAAGCGGCCGCGCAAGCATCTCACGCTGGTCACCAAATCCAACGCGCAGCGGCACGGCATGGTGTTGTGGGACGAGCTGTTCTACGAAGTGGGCCGCAATTATCCGGATGTCGAGACGCAGCGCGTGCTGGTCGATGCGATGACCACGCTGATGGTGCTCAAGCCCCGCACGCTGGACGTGATGGTGGCGACCAACCTGCATGCCGACGTATTGTCCGACCTCGCGGCCGCGCTCACCGGCAGCCTTGGCATCGCGCCCACGGCGAACCTGAATCCCGAGCGCACTTTCCCGTCGATGTTCGAGCCGATACACGGCTCGGCTTTCGACATCACGGGCAAAGGCATCGCCAATCCCGTCGCTACCTTCTGGACTGCGGCGATGATGCTGGAGCACCTCGGCGAGCGCGACGCCGCAGTGCGTCTAATGCAGGCCGTGGAGAAAGTGACCGCCCGGCGCATCTTCACGCCCGACCTGGGCGGCGAAGCGAACACCGAACTCGTCACCGAAGCCGTCTGCGATCAGCTATGACGCTGTGATTTAGTTTGCAGTCTCTTCCGCGCGGCGCTGCTATACTTTTTTTGTCCCCATCTTCCGGACCGGACGGAAAGGAGCAGCGCGGTGAAACAGGCCTACGAATACCTCGTGTCACTGGCCACGATCACCCTCGTCGTGGCCGGCATCAGCGGCGTGTCGTTTCACGCCTTTCGCGACCGCGGCTGGATAGAGCTTACGCTGGACCGCATCTGGTCGTTCCAGCTCGACCATCCGATGGTCGCCATACCGCTCACGCTCGCGGCGGCGCTGGCATTTCATTTCTGGCGCAACCACCATCTCACTCGCGGCGGCGTAAACCGCGTCCCGGCCCTGCTCATCTATTGCCTGATGGGCGCCGGCGCGTACTTCCTCGGGCAATTCGCGCTGCACGGCATGCTCTAAGCCGCGCAGCGGCTGCAATTCCGGCGCCGCTTTAGTCCACGCGTGCGCCGGAATCCTTGATCACCCTGGTCCATTTCGGTATTTCGCGGCGAATGAACGCGCCGAACTCCTCCGGCGCATTCGCGACGATGTCTCCACCTTCGCTGGCAAAGCGGCTCTGCACATCCGGCTGCTTCAGGATGCGCGCGACATCCGCGTGCACTTTCGCGACGATGTCCCTGGGCGTCCCGGCGGGCACGAATACGCCGTACCAGTTCACCGCCTCGTAACCCGGAATCGCGCTTTCCCCTACGGTCGGCACGTCGGGCAGCGGCTTCAGCCGCTTCGCCGTGGTCACGCCCAGCGCCTTCAGCTTGCCGGCGTGTATGAGCGGCACGGCAGGCGGCATGCTGCTCGAATACACCACGATCTGCCCGCCGATGAGCTCGGTGATGGCGCGCGACGCGCCGGTGTACGGGATGTGCAGCATGTCGACTTTCGCCATCGACTTGAGCAGCTCCATCGACAGATGGCCTATGGTGCCGTTGCCCGGCGAGCCGAAGGTGATCGCACCCGGCTGAGCTTTCGCGCGCGCAACGAGGTCGCGCGCATTCTTCGCGGGAAACGACGGATGCGAGACGATCACGAGCGGCGCTGCGATGACCTGCGTCACGGGCGCGAAATCGCGCACCGGATCGTACGGCAGCTTGGCATAGAGACCGGGCGCAACGGCCACATTCGATGCCTGACCGAGGACGATCGTGTAGCCGTCCGCGGGAGACTTCGCCGCGACGTTCATGCCTATCGTTCCGCCCGACCCGGGACGATTGTCCGGTACGACCTGCACGCCCCACGCTTCGCTGAGCTTCGCGGCCACAGTGCGCGAAATGAGATCCGTGCCGCCGCCGGGCGGAAACGGAACGACCCAGCGCACCGGCTTCGCGGGATACGTGTCGGCGGCCCCACACACGGGAGATCCTAAAGACAGCGCAAGAAACACGGCGAGCTTACGCATTTTTTTCTCCTTTTCTCGTCGCCGGCGCAGCATCGCGCTGCGTCAGTCGAGTTTCACCTTGGCGAACTTCGCCACCTTGGTCCACTTCTCGATTTCGGCTTTCATGTACGCGGCGAATTCTTCCGGCGTGCCGCCTCCTGCGATCGCGCCCTGGCCTACCAGCTTCTCGCGCGTTTCAGGCGCCTTGAGCATCGTGGTGAGCTCCTGGTAAACGCGCGTGGACACTTCGCGCGGAGTACCGACGGGAACGACGATGCCGTTCCACGAGCTGCCCTCGAATCCCTTGACGCCGCCTTCCTCCACTGTCGGCAAGTCCGGCATGGCGGGGAAGCGCTGTTTGGTCGATACCGCGAGCGCCTTCAGCTGCTTCGCCTGGATGTGCTGCAGCACGGTGATCGCCGTGTTGAAAGCGAGCTGCACCTGCCCGGAAATCTGATCGATGACCGCGGGCGCCTGGCCTTTGTACGGGATGTGCACCACGTTCACGCCGGTGAGCACCTTGAAGTATTCCATCATCATGTGCGGGCTGGTGCCATTGCCGGTAGACGCGTACGAGAGCTCGCCGGGCTTGGACTTCGCCAGCGCGATCAGCTCCTTCACGTTCTTCACGGGCAGATTGGGGTGCACGGTCAGTATGCTGGGCAGCGTCGCCATCAGCGTGATGGGCACGAAATCCCTCATCGGATCGAAAGGCAGCTTGCTGTAGATGGCCGGCGAAATGCTTTGCGCGACGGTGATGATGCAGAGGGTGTAGCCGTCGGGCGCTGACTTGGCGCAAAGATCCGTGCCGATGTTCCCGCCCGCCCCTGCGCGGTTGTCCGGAATGACCTGCACGCCCCACGCTCTCGACAGTCGTTCCGCGGCCATGCGCCCCATGAGATCCGTCGGCCCGCCCGGCGGGAACGGGATGATGAACCGCACGGGCTTCGTCGGATACTGCTGCGCTTGCGCGGAAACGGACGCCGCACCCGCCATGGCGACGAGAAGTGCGGCCAGAAATGTCTTACGCATGGTGTGTCTCCTCAGAGAAACAGCGTTATTGTGTGCCGACGACATGGTCGGCAACCATCCGGTCTATCGTCGCTTCATCATAGCCCAGGCCGGCAAGCACATCACGCGTGTGCTCCCCGACGCCGGGTACGTCGAGACGCGTACCGAAACGTTTGCCATCCATTTCGATAGGCAGTACCGGCACGCGCGTCTTTTCGCCGTTGAGCAGTGTCACGGGCGTGAGCCCGCCTGACGCATTGAGATGCGGATCGTCGAACAGGTCTTCCGGCTTGGCGATGGGTGCGAAAGGCAGGCCCAGCGTTTCGCACTTGTCCATGAGCTCCTGCTTGCTCATCTTCGCGAAGAGGCCGGTGACGACAGGCAGGATGCGCGGCCTCGCTTCCACGCGTTGCGGATTGGTCTTCAGCGAAGGATCGGCGAGCAGCTCCTGCAGCTCGAAAGCCTCGCAAAATATTTTCCATTGCGTGTCGGTCACCACGCCGACGAACACCAGCTCGCCGTCGCGAGTCTTGAAGTTGTCGTAGAGCGCCCACGCGCGTATGCGATCCGGCATCGGCGTCACGGGCTTGCGCGTCATGAGGCCCTCCATCATGTGCTGAGCCATCAGGAATGCATTGTTCTCGAACAGCGCGCTCTGAACGTACTGCCCTTCCCCCGTCTCGTGTCGCTGATTGAGCGCTGCCAGAATCGCGATGGCGCCGAACATGCCGCCCATCACGTCGTTCACCGACGCGCCCGCCCGCAGCGGGCCGTAGCGGCCGCCGGTCATGTACGCAAGCCCGCCCATCATCTGCACGACCTCGTCGAGTCCGGTACGATGGTCGTACGGGCCGGGAAGAAAGCCCTTGAGCGAGCAGTACACGATGCCGGGGTTTACCTTTTTCACGTCGCCGTAACCGAAGCCGAGCTTGTCCATGGCGCCCGGCCGGAAATTCTCCGTGACGACGTCGGCGCTCGCGATGAGCTTCAGCACGGCTTCGCGTCCCGCCGGCGACTTGAGATCGACAGCGAGGCTTTTCTTGTTGCGGTTGTAGGTCGGGAAAAATCCCGCGCCCGACGCGACGAGCTTGCGCGTGTGATCGCCGTCGAGCGGCTCGACCTTGATCACCTCGGCGCCGAGATCGGCCAGCACCAGGCCGCAGGTCGGCCCCATCACCACATGGCAGAACTCCGCCACGCGCACGCCGGAGAGCGGTAAGCGCTGCGTCATTACGCCCTCCTGGCGGCGGGCACGTAGCCCTTGGTGAGCCCCGCCTGGGCGAGGTGGCCGTACAAAGGCTCGCCCGGTATGCCGGCGGCCACGATCTCCCGCACCGCAAGAAGCTTGTCGATATCGACGCCGGTGCGCAGGCCCATGGACTCGAGCATGAACACGAGATCCTCGGTGACGATGTTTCCACTCGCGCCGGGCGCGAAGGGACACCCGCCGAGGCCGGCGAGCGAGCTGTCGAAAGTACGCACACCGACATCGAGCGCTGCGACCACGTTCGCGAGGCCCAGCCCTCGCGTGTTGTGCAGATGCGCCCCGCCCGTTTTGTCGCCGATCGCAGCGCGCACTCTGCGGAACACGCGGCGCACCTGCTCCGGATTGGCGTATCCCGTCGTGTCCGCGAGCCCGACTTCGTCGCAGCCCGCTTCCGCGCAGGCAACGGCAAGACGCACGACTTCGTCTTCGCTGACCTGTCCGTCGATGGTGCAACCGAAAACCGTGGAGAGTCCTGCTTCTATCCGGGGCCGCCGGTCCGCGGGCAATGTGTCGCGCAGCTCGCAGACACGCTTCGCCTGCGCAACCGCCTCGTCCGGCGTCATGCGCACGTTCGCGAGGCTGTGGCCGCGGCTCACCGAGATCGTGAGCGTGATCTTGTGCGAGCCTGCGGCGATGGCGCGCTCGGCGCCCTTGTAGTTCGGCGCGAGCACTGCAACCGTAAGATCCGGAATCGTGCGAGCGTGCGCGACGACTTCCGCCGCATCGACCATCTGCGGTATGAGCTTGGGCGGGACGAACGAGCAGCACTCGATCTCGCGCAATCCAGCGGCAGCAGCCGCGCTGATCCACCGCTTCTTGTAATCGGTCGGCATGAACTGCCGCGTGTTCTGCAGGCCGTCGCGCGGCCCCACTTCACTGACGAGTACGTCGATGTCCTGCACGTTTCCTCCGGAAAGGCGTCAAGCGGCGCGCGTGTGCGTCACGCGTCCGCCACCGAGCCGCGCGGTGATTTGCGCCGCATGCGCGACCACTACCGGCTCGAGACGGGTTGCCGCCTCGCGATCGAGGCGGGAAAGCGGAAAGCTGATGGTCAGGGCGCCGACCAGGCGCCCGCGAACGCCGAACACCGGCGCCGATATGCCGCCGAGGTGAGGGTCGCGCTCGCCGAAAGCAGTGTAGACGCCGCGCTCGCGTATTGCATCGAAGTCGGCACCCTGCCCGCCCGAGAATGCGAGCAAGACCTTGCCGCCGGCCCCTCTGTCGAGCGGGAGCACCTCGCCCTGGCGCACGTGGTCGCGCAGACGCTGCGCCGACTCTACGCGATAGAGACAGACCCGTACGTCTCCGTCGCGAACGTTGAACGAAGTCGTTTCCCCGGTTTGAGCGGCCAGTTGCTGGAGCACAGGCTCGACCACGTCGCCCAGGTCGTACGCCACCTGATAGATGCCGCCCAGGCGCGACGCTGCGGGTCCCAGTCTCCAGCTTCGATCCTCGAGGCGCGCGAGATAGCCGCGCTTTTCGAGCGAAGCGGCCAGTCGCAGCAGGGTGCTCTTGTAGTAGCCGGTGCGCCGCGCGAGCTCCGCGAGCGTCAGCGTACGATCGTCCTCAGTGAACGCATCGAGAATGGCAAGCGCCCGCTCGACCGCAGCGACGCCCTCCGTAACCGGCGAGACCATGTTCTATCTAACAGAATATCATTCTGTTTAGCAGAATAGCGCACAGCACTAGGCCGGTCAACGGCGACACCATCCGCCCATACCGAGCAATGCGCCGCAGGTACAATCCCTTCCCCCGCGGGTTACGGACCGCGGTCACCCACAAGGAGAAATCATGAGCAATACCCGCGACATCGTCCGCCACGATCCCATGGGAAAGCTGTGCGACGCCGTCGAGTACGGCGGACTGGTGTTCCTGGCCGGCCAGGTGGCCGAGGACCTGAAGGCCGGCATGAAGGCGCAGACCGAAAGCGTGTTGCGTCAGATCGACGCGCTGCTCACCAAGTGCGCGAGCCACAAGTCCCGCATCCTCACCGCGACGGTGTACGTCGCCGACATGAAGCTCAAGCCGCAGATGGATGAAGCGTGGATAGCCTGGGTGGATGCGCAGAACCTGCCCGCGCGAGCCACGATAGAAGCAAAGCTGGGATCGCCGGATACGCTCGTCGAGATTCAGTGCGTGGCCGCGAAGAAAAGCTGAGCAGCACGGATGAAGCGCGTGGACGCGCCGGGACGGCGCGTCCGCGAGATTGCTATTCCTTGCCCTTGCTGCGTATCTCGACTTTCGCCATGCGCGCAAGCTCGCGATGCACGCGGGCAACGCGCTCGATCTGGCCCTTCGCCGGGAAACGCTCGTAGAAGCCTTCCGAGCGAAATGCCCGCTGCTGCTCGGTCCACGGCGAGAGCTGCTCCTGCCAACGCTTGATGCGCCCTTCCGCCGGATCGGCATCCGCTCGCGAGAGGTCCGCGCACACACGGATCATCGCCTTCAGCGTCACCGGCTTCGTCACCATGTACGCGTCGTGGCTCCACGCATCGCCCCACACGTGCTGTGCCGCCTTGAGGAAATCGCGGATGATGCCGTAGTAGCGCTCGCCCTCGCGGTACGTGTTGTTGGACTGCTTGATCTTCTTCCAGTCCGCCGACACCCAGCGGTGCAGCTCGTTGAAGAGCTCCGCCTGCAGTATCCATTTGTCCTGCTGGCTGCGGCCGCCGAGGCGGTTGATGCGATAGCGCAGCGGGCTGTCGCCTTCGCTGTAGAGGTCTTCCACGAGACGAGCGGCAAAGCGGCGGTCGGGCTCGGCCCACGACACGCGCTCGTACAGGTCGACGAGATGGCTCTTGTTGATGCGCGTCGGCGTGGAATTGATGATCACGAACATCTCGGCCGCGAAGTCCTCGCTGCGGCCGTCGAAAATGACGCACGGCACGTTGATGCTCGCGGCATCCGCCGGATGCTCTTTGAGATAAAAGCGCAGCGCTGCGAGGCGGTGCTGACCGTCGATGATGAGGTACTTGCTGCTCGGGTCCTGCAGGTTGCCGACGGCATCGTTGGCGTTCGCGGTAAAGCGGAGCGTCTCGGCGGTGAACAGAAGCACCGTTCCGGGTATGGGCGGCTGGCTCACCGCCATCTCGTAGAAATTCTTGAGCTGACGCACCTTCGCGCGCGACACCTGGCGCTGGAACGCCTGGTCAGTACGCTCGATCCGCGCGATGAACTGCGCAATTTCGTCGTTCTGCGGCACCGTCTGGGGCGCAATCTCCTCACCCTCGCTGTAATAGCGACTGATGAACCGCACCTTGTCCAGCACGTCCTTTGCCGGATAGCTGACGAAGTAAAAAATGCCATCCTTCTGGCGTATCCGTGTTGCCTGCATGACGCTCTCCCGTCTTTATTATGCGTTCGGCATTCGGGACCCCGGCGGGGGCTCCGCGACATTCTATCTTCGGCCCCACATGGGGAGAAGGGGTTCGACCCTGTTTTTGCTGCAAAAAAGTGCTTAAACCGGAGGTTCTCAGGCGTTCAGGACAGGCAACGGCTCATAGCGGCCGTGCAATATCGCGACCGAGGGAATACCCCACCACCCGTCAAGGACGCTGGCATAGACGCGCCGAAAATCGATCTCGCACGCCAGCCCGGCGCCATCGTCCAGCAATCGGGCGGCGCCGTACAGGCCGCCCCGTATCGCGCCGCCGCATAGCAGCTGCATCCCGCCCGCACCGTGGTCCGTGCCGCCTTGATGGTTCTCCACCGCGCGGCGGCCGAACTCGCTATAAGTCATCACGAGCGCACTTTCCCAGCGACCGGCGCGCTTCAGATCGTCGGCCAGCTGCGCGATGCCGCGCGCCAGCGCATCGAGAAGCACACCGTGCGTCGGCGCCTGCGCGGCATGCGTGTCGTATCCTCTCATCGAGAGCTTGATGACTGCCGGACAGTCCCGCGTGCTCGCGAGCCGCGCCGCTTCTCGAGCTGTCGCGCTGAAGTCCTCCGACAAGCCTGAGGCGGGCACTGGGTCAAGCCGTTGAATGCGGGCACTCCCAGCACCCAAATCCAGTGCGCGTTCGAGCCAGCTCCGCCCGTCGCCACCAGGCGCCGTAGCCCCGGTTTCCCATGCAGCTATCGAGCGCGCATGCGAATTCGTGCCGGCGCCGTGTCCGACGCCGCGCACGACGGCTAATTCCCCCGATTTCCACAAGGGCATCAGCGGGCGAAGCGCAGGGTGGAGAGCCGTCGACGAGTCGAGCGGAATCGCCTGCGACGCCGGAATCGCCAACGTCGGGCGGAACGCATAATAGGCGGGTTCGGCTGTGGGAATGACGGTGTTCAGCGCGTCGTTGCCGCCTTGCAGCTCGATGAGCACGAGCATCCGGCGCGGGTACGTGGATTCGCGAGCAGCAACGTTGATGGGCAGCCAGGGGGTTGCAGCAGCCGCGGTCAAAGACAACAGGAACGAGCGCCGATCGGGCATGCCGCACCTCCTCTTCCAACCGCTATGGGACCAGCGCCGGCGTCATCGCCGGCGGTATAGCTCCCGGTTCGCACGGTCCAGATCCTGATGCAGGCCGCGCCGCTCTTCCTCCGACAGCCTGCCGTCGCGCCGGTCGTCGCGCTCCATCCGCCGCTCGGGGGGCGGCCCGCCGCGCCACGGCCCGGACTGCTCGCGTTGCGGGCCGCGCGGCTGCCCGGGCGGTCCTTGACGGCCGTCCCACGGCGCGCCCCACGCCAGCGAGGCACTCCACGCGAGCAGCAACGCCACGACAGTCTTCTTCATCGACAATCCCAGCCTCTTGCCATGCCGCGACGACGGACGGCGCACGTATTATAGGGGTGCCCATCGCAACCGCGCGACGTCGCAGTCTATCGGTTATCCTTGCAGCTCGTATGCATGCCGCAGACGAAATGCAGTGCGCTCAGGGTAATGCATGCGCCCGTGCGGCTCACGTTGCCGGCTCTCGCATGTGTAACAAACCGTTACCGCGCGGCCGACACGCAACAAAGTTTTACACGGCGCGCCGCTCACGCCGCCGCTGCGCCTTTATGATGCCTTATGGCTGAAAACAAGACCAAGATACTCGTCGTCGACGACGACGTCCGGCTGCGCGACCTGCTCAACCGCTACCTGCGCGAGCAGGGCTATACCGTGCGCACGGTGAGCGACGCCGCGGACATGAACCGGCAGCTCGCGCGCGAGCGCTACGACCTGATGATACTGGACCTCATGCTGCCCGGCGAAGACGGACTTTCGATCTGCCGGCGGCTGCGTGGAAGCGGCGAGGAAATGCCGATCATCATGCTCACCGCGAAGGGCGACGACGTCGATCGCATCGTGGGGCTCGAAGTGGGGGCGGACGACTACCTCGCGAAGCCGTTCAATCCGCGCGAGCTGGTGGCGCGCATACAAGCCGTCTTGCGCCGACGGCCGCCGCCCGCCCCACCCGGCGCACCGAGCACCGAAACGGAGATCGTCGAGTTCGGCGAATTCCGCCTCAACCTCGCCACGCGCACGCTTGCGCGCAACAGCGAGCCGGTACCGCTCACGACGGGAGAATTCGCGCTGCTCAAGGTGCTGGCGCAGCATCCGCGCACGCCTCTCTCACGCGACAAGCTGATGGAGCTGGGGCGAGGCAGGGAGTTCGGCGCGTTCGACCGCAGCATCGACGTGCAGGTATCGCGACTACGCAAGCTCATCGAGCCGGATCCGGCGAAGCCCGTGTATATCCAGACGGTGTGGGGATTCGGCTACGTTTTCATTCCCGACGGCGACGGCAAGGAAGCGGTGAACCGGGAACGGTGAACGGTGAACCGGGAAAAGGTAAAGCGGCAAACCGCCAGGCGCTCTTGTCGTTTTCGCGCGCCGCCCGGCTTTGCCTGAACAAGGCGAGACTATGAGCGACGCCGGTTCACGGTTCACGGTTCACGATTCACTGCGCTTGTGGCCGCGCTCGCTGCTGTGGCGCAGCGTGCTGCTGATCGCTTTGCTGCTCATCATCGCGAATCTCGCATGGCTGCAGATCTTCCGCGTCACCGAGCGCCAGCCGCGTGCGCACCAGGCGGCATTGCAGATCGTGAGCGTGGTGAACCTCACGCGCGCGGCGCTCATCACCGCACAGCCGTCCAAGCGCTACGACCTGCTCGCCGACCTCTCGCAGCGCGAAGGCATACAGGTGTATCTCGCCGATGCGCACGAAACGATCGCCCCGCTGCCTGACCGCGCATTCCTGCAGCTGCTTGCCACCGAGCTGCGCCGCGATCTCGGCCCCGAAACCCGCATCACCCTGACGCGCAACGGCGTGCGCGGCGTGTGGGTGAGCTTCGCCATTGACGAGGACGAGTACTGGGTGTTCATGCCGCGCTCGCGGGTGGAGCGCAACGACTCGCTGCGCTGGATAGGCTGGGGTGCGCTCGTGCTGCTGCTCGCGCTCGTCGGCGCGTATCTCATCGTCGCGCGCATCAACCGGCCGCTGCGCCAGCTCACGCGCGCGGCTGCGCGCATGGGCCGCGGCGCAACGCCGGCGCCGGTGAAGGAGACCGGGCCGGCGGAAATACGCACCGTGGCGCGCGCGTTCAACCAGCTCGCCGCGGACCTGAAGCGCCTCGACGACGAGCGCGCGCTGCTGCTCGCCGGCGTGTCGCACGACTTGCGCACGCCGCTTTCGCGCATTCGCATCAGCGCGGAAATGCTGGACGATCGCGGCGATACCGGCCTCAAGGAAGGCATAGAGCAGGATATTGCCGAGATCGACAAATCGATCGGCCAGTTCCTCGACTTTGCGCGCCTCACGCAGCCCGAAGCGGTCACCGAAGCATGCGATCTCAATGCGCTGGTGCAAGGCGTAGTCGCGCGGTATGCCGACGGCTCGCGCCACATTACGCTGGACGCGAGTCCGGTGCCCGCGCTGCCGTTGCGCGCCTCGGCGGTGCAGCGCCTGGTCGTCAACCTCATCGAGAACGCTCTGCGCCACGGCGGCGAGGGCGACGTCACGGTCGTTACCGGCTGCGACACGCAACACGCATGGGTCGAGGTGCGGGACCGCGGTCCCGGCATCCCGCCAGCGGACGCCGAACGCATGCTGCAGCCTTTCACCCGTCTGGACAGCGCACGCGGCGGCAGCGGCACCGGGCTGGGCCTCGCCATCGTCGACCGCATTGCCCGGATGCACGGCGGGCAGGTGCGCCTGCTGCCGCGCGATGGCGGCGGGCTCGTCGCGCGTGTGGAACTGCCGCTCGGCGCAAGCGGCGCCGCACCGCGCTCACCGGCCGAACCGGCGCCGCAACCGGCTTAAGGCTTCAGCGACCAGCGCCGCAGCGGCGTGTATCGCACGCCGCCCGGCTGCTGCGTCGACTCGACCAGCACGAAATCACGAACCTGCCACACCGGGAGCCGCGCTGCACGCACTGCGGGGCCACGGCGCGCGTCGCGCAGCAGCGTCACGTGTGCCGCAAAAGGCCGGTCGTCGACAGGCCAGGCGAGATCTTTCAGTCCACGCCTCATGGCGGCCGCAAGATCGGACAGCGCCGGCGGCACGACATGCGTGCCGGCCCACACGATGCGGTTGTGACGCCAGTGCTCCACGATGTCGAGCACCAGCTCGAACGGCGCTGCCGCGAGCCCGTCGGCGAGCGTCACGAATTCCGCCACGCGCGCGTGGGGGACGTTGCCGAGGAACGCCAGCGTCGCGTGAAGATTGCCCGGCGCCATTGCGCGTCCGCCGCACTGTGCGGCGAGCTCGCGCGTCAATGCCGCAAGTCCGCTGCGCAACCCATCGTCCGGCCACAGCGCGAAGAAAAGCCGCCGCGTATCCCCGCCGGCTTCAGTCGCTGCCATGCGCCACCGGCAACAGCAACGCGACCGCCTCCGCCGCGATGCCTTCGCCGCGCCCGGTGAAGCCCAGGCGCTCGGTGGTCTTCGCCTTCACGCTCACCGCGGAGGGCGCAATGCCGAGGTCTTCCGCGATATTGCGGCGCATTGCATCGATGTGAGGCGCCATGCGCGGCGACTGCGCAATAATAGTGCTGTCGATGTTCGCGATGGACCAGTCGCCGACGACGAGCTGCCTTACGGCGCGCAGCAGAACGCGGCTGTCCGCGCCGCGATAGCGCGCGTCGGTGTCCGGAAAATGGGTGCCGATGTCGCCCAGCGCCATCGCACCGAGGAGCGCGTCGCACACGGCATGCAGCAGTACGTCCGCGTCGGAATGGCCCGCAAGCCCTTTCTCGTATGGAATGTCGACGCCGCCGATGATGAGCTTGCGTCCGGTAACCAGCGCGTGCACGTCGTAGCCCTGTCCGATTCTCATGCTTTCTCCTTGCGCTGCGCGCTCGCGAGTATCGCCTCGGCGAGCGCGAGGTCCTCCGGATACGTGACCTTGAGATTGCGCTCTTCGCCCGGCACCAGCCGCGGGTGCAGTCCGAGGCGCTCCACCGCGCTCGCCTCGTCGGTGATCTCACCCGGCGGCGCGGTGCGCAGCGCCTCCAGCAGCAGGCGATAACGAAACATCTGCGGCGTCTGCGCGCGCCACATGCCGTTGCGCGGAGGCGTGGCAACAACGCGTCCCGCCGCGTCGCCGGTCTTGAGCGTATCGGCGAGAGGGATCGCCAGCAGCCCGCCGGCCGGGTCGTCGTTCACTTCCGAAATGAGGCGCGCAAGCGCGGTGTGCGTGAGGCAGGGTCGCGCCGCGTCATGCACCAGCACCCAGTCGTCGACGTCCACCGCATCGTTGATCGCGAGCAGGCCGTTGTACACGCTGGCGGCGCGCACCCCGCCCCCGCAATAGAGCGGCTCCATGCGCTCGCCGAACGCGCCCCAGTCGAGAGCGCGGAAGTGCGAATCGCCCGGCGCGAGGACCACGTACACGTGCTCGACGCGCTCGTCGGCGAGCAGGCCGGCCACCGCGTGGTGCAGCAGCGGCCGCCCCGCGAGCGGCAGATACTGCTTGGGCAACGGCGCGCCCAGGCGCGTTCCGCCGCCGGCGGCCGGTATGAGTCCTACGAGCTTAGTCATCGTTGCATTTCCATGACGGCGGTGGATTGTACCGCACGCGCTGGGGGCACCGTCCGCCGGGGACTATAATGGGCTCGCATCTTGACCCGGCCCGTTTCGTCCTCATTTAAGACTTCATGACTACGAACGCCCTGTCCAGTCGCCGGCCTGCCGTGGCCGGATTGTTCTATCCGGGCGACCCGCGCGTGCTGCGGCAGACGGTGCAATCCATGCTGGATGCAATCCCGCCCGCGGCGAGCGCGCTGGCGCCCAAAGCCATCATCGCCCCCCACGCGGGCTACGTGTACTCCGGTCCTGTCGCGGCGAGCATTTACGCGCGTCTTGCGCCGTTGCGCGGCCGCGTGAGCCGCGTAGTCCTGTTGGGCCCCACGCACCGCGTTGCAGTGAGAGGACTCGCGCATCCCGCCTGCGGATGGTTCGAGACGCCGCTCGGCAAAGTGGAAATCGATAGTGATGCGCTCGCGCAGCTGCGCGCGCTTCCGCAGGTCGTCGCCAGCGCCGCTGCGCACGCGCAGGAGCATTCGCTCGAAGTGCATGTGCCTTTCCTGCAGACGGTGCTTGGAAACTTCAAGCTCGTTCCGCTCGCCGTCGGTCACGCCTCTCCCGCGGAAGTGGCGGCGGTGCTCGACGTGCTGTGGGGCGGGCCCGAGACGCTGATCGTGGTGAGCTCCGACCTTTCGCATTCCCTGCCCTACCGCGAGGCACAGCAGACCGACCGCGCCACCGCAGACGCGATCGTAGATCTGCGCACCGACATCGACCATCACCACGCGTGCGGAGCGACTCCGGTCACCGGGCTCGCACTCGCCGCCCAGCGGCGCGGCCTCACTGCCGAGCTCGTGGATTTGCGGAACTCGGGCGACACTGCGGGGGACAAAAGCCGGGTCGTCGGTTACGGCTCTTTTGCTTTTTACGAGAAGGAAGCTCATGCGTCCTGAGACGGGGGAATTGCTGATCGCCATCGCGCGGAGCGCCATCGCGCGCCGGCTGGAGCGCGAGCATCCGGCGCACGCGGCCGACGCGCCATGGCTCAACGAGCCCGGCGCGACGTTCATCACGCTCATGCAATCCGGCCGGCTGCGCGGCTGCATCGGCAGCCTGCGCGCGCACCGGCCGCTGATCGATGACGTCAGGGCGAACGCGGTGGCGGCGGCATTCCACGATCCGCGCTTCAAGCCTCTGCGCCATGAAGAATTCGATCTCACGGACATCGAGATCTCGCTCCTTTCTGCGCTGCAGCCGCTCGAAGCGGGCGACGAGGAACACGCGCTCGCGCAGCTGAAGCCGGGCGTGGACGGTCTCGTGTTCCAGTACGGCCATCACCAGAGCACTTTCCTGCCGCAGGTGTGGGAGCAATTCAATGAGCCGCGCGAATTTCTGTCGCACCTCAAGTACAAGGCGGGGCTGCCGCCCGATTTCTGGGACGCGCAGGTGAAACTTCAGCGCTACACGGTGTCCAAGTGGCGCGAACAGGATCTCAGGACCTCATGAGCACGACGCAACATCCTGCGCGGTGGTGGCACATGCTGGAAGACGGCCGCATGCAGTGCGACCTGTGCCCGCGCGATTGCCGGTTGCACGAAGGCCAGCGCGGCGCGTGTTTCGTACGCCAGCGCGTCGGCGACCGGATGGTGCTCACGACTTACGGCCGCTCGTCGGGATTCTGCATCGACCCGATCGAGAAGAAGCCCCTTAACCAGTTCTATCCCGGATCGAGCATCCTGTCGTTCGGCACCGCGGGCTGCAACCTCGCCTGCAAGTTCTGCCAGAACTGGGACATCAGCAAGTCGCGGGACATGGACCGGCTCGCGGACCAGGCGACGCCTGCCGCCATCGCCGACGCCGCAGCGGCGCAAGGCTGCAAGTCGGTGGCTTTCACGTACAACGATCCGGTGATCTTCGCCGAGTATGCAATGGACGTGGCGGACGCCTGCCACCAGCGTGGCGTGAAGACCGTCGCCGTGACTGCGGGCTACATACACCCGGTCGCGCGCCGCGAGTTCTACGCAAAGATGGATGCGGCGAACGTCGACCTGAAGGGATTCACCGACGACTTCTATTTCAAGCTGTGCGGAGCGCACCTGCAGCCGGTGCTCGACACGCTGATTTATCTCAAGCACGAGACGGACGTCTGGTTCGAGATCACCACGCTGCTCATCCCGGGCAGGAACGACAGCGACGAGGAGCTGAAGGCGATGTGCGCGTGGATCATGAAGCAGCTCGGCCCGGATGTGCCGCTGCACTTCACCGCGTTCCATCCCGACTACAAGATGACCGATCTCGCGGCGACGCCGGCCGCCACGCTGACGCGCGCCCGGCGCATCGCGCAGGATGCCGGCCTGCATTACGTGTACACCGGCAACGTGCACGACACCGAAGGCGGCACCACGTATTGCCCGCAGTGCCATGCTGCGCTCATCGTGCGCGACTGGCATCGCATCGAAAAGTACCGCGTCACGCCGGCCGGCGCATGCCCCGACTGCGGCGCCGCTATCGCCGGACGATACGACGCTTACACGAGGCAGTTCGGGCGCCGTCGCATTCCTTTGTCATTGCATCGCGCGGCATGAGATCGCTCGCGCGGCTGTAGCCGGGCACCGACAGAGCCCTCCGCGCAACGGCGCCGTCGCACGGTGTGCTCGCGCGCATCGTCGCCCGATAGCGACATCCCGCGCTCGATAGTCCCCGTCTTTCCCGTGTTTTCGTGCTGGCACGCGTGTTGCGACGCCTCGGGGTACTCCGCAAATCGGGGTTGCAGTCAACCAGCAAACAGGAGACGTGAAAATGCGAACGAAGACTGTGGTCGGTATGGCAGTCGCGAGTGCACTCTCGTGGTCGTACGGTGCGATGGCAGCAGAAAATTTCGGGCACATGGGCGCGGACAGCACCTATGGTGTGGTGACGCCGTTCTCGCCGAACGAGTCCGGCCCTGCGGATCTGCCGCACGGCACGCGCTATTCGTCCCTCGGCGCGGAGCACGCAAGTGCCGGAGCGGCCGTGGATCACGAAGTGGTAACACCGCTCGCGGACAATGAATCCGGTCCGCATGACATCATGCTGCAACGGCGCGGCCACAGCTTCCACGCCGCGCGCGACATGCGCAGCATGGCGAATCCGCAAACGCCGTGGTCGCCGAGCGAATCCGGGGTGAATGCATACAACGAGGACACGCTCGGGCACGCGCGCCAGGTGGCGGAGGTCGAGCAGGCGCGCATCGCAGCGCGCGAATGGAATGCTAACCTGGCAGCGCGCAGCAGCAGCGATCTGGACACGAGCGCAAGCCTCTCCGAGCCCGTGGGAGGAACGAGCGGCCTGGGCCTCCAGGGCAGCAACGAGCGCAGCGTCGATCCGTCGCAGCCGTCGGCGAGTGAGCCGTCGCGCCAGTCACAGTTCTCGGAACCGTCCTCCTCCGATTGGCGCAGCGACGCCGGCATGCCTTCCGAGATCGAGCGCACCAGCGCGATGAGGTCAGAGTCGGAGTATGCGATTCCGGTCACGCAGTACAACACGGTGGGCATACTGGAGACGCCGGCCGAGCCCTCGGAGTACACCGTATGGAGCGTGGAGCCGCTGAATCCCGGCGCCGACATAGCGACCGGCGACACGATTTACGTGGTGCCGGGCGACGCCGAAGTCGCATTCGTGCCGGACTTCGGGCAAAGCAGCCCGCTCGGCGCAAGCGGTGAGTACTCCGCCGGCGTGACCGACGAGTCGAGCGAAGCGAACGAGCCGTCGTCGCTGTAAGCGACCCTTTCCATGCAGCGGAAGAACGGCCGTCGGAAGACGGCCGTTTTTTTGGCGCGCGGCAAGCGGTTCGGCCTCGTATAATAAGCGCCTTTCCGCATACCGTTTCCCGCTGACCCGCCTCATGCTGCACACACCCGTTCCCCGCCCGGGGCAACGCAGCCGCACGCCTCCCCTGCACGGATCGAGCGATGCGCTGGCGCTTGCCGCGCTGGCGCGCACCGCGCGGCCGCTGCTCGTCATCACCGAGAGCGCATGGCAAGCGCAGCGGCTGCTCGCCGAGATTCCCTTTTTCGAGCCGGCGCTGCGGGTGTGCATGCTGCCCGACTGGGAAACGCTGCCGTACGATCATTTCTCGCCGCATCACGATCTCGTGTCCGAGCGCCTGGCGGCGCTGTACCAGATGCTCCACGACCAGTTCGACGTGGCGATCGTGCCGGTCACGACGGCGCTGTACCGCCTCACGCCGGTCGAGTATCTCGCCGGGCATACGTTCTTTTTCAAGCAGGGGGAGCGCTTCTCGCCCGAGGAGCTGCGCAAGCAGCTGACGCTCGCGGGTTATGCCCACGTCACGCAGGTCGTCGCGCCGGGCGAATACAGCATACGCGGCGGCCTCATGGACCTGTTTCCGATGGGCAGCGCGCTGCCGTACCGCATCGACCTCTTCGACGACGAGATCGAATCGATACGCAGCTTCGACGTCGACACCCAGCGCAGCATCTACAAGGTGAATGAAGTGCGGCTGCTGCCCGCGCGCGAGTTTCCGATGGACGAAGCGGGACAGACGCGCTTCCGCCGCAATTTTCGCGAGCGCTTCGAGGGCGATCCCTCGAAGAGCCGCGTCTACAAGGACGTTTCCAAGGGCATACCGACCGCCGGCATCGAGTACTTCCTGCCGCTGTTCTTCGACCACACCGCGGTCATCACCGATTACCTGCCGGAGAATACGACGGTCTGCACGCAGGGCGACGTGACTGCCGCAGTCGAACGGTTCTGGCAGGAGCTGCAGCCGCGCTACGCCATGCTGTCAGGCGATCGCGCGAACCCGGTACTGCCGCCGAAGGATCTGTTCCTCAGCGTCGAGGAATTCTTCGGGGCAATGAAGCCGTACGGCCGCGTCGAGCTCACGCCGGACAATGCAGCACCGGACGAAAGCGTCGGAGAAGCGGTGAGCGGGTCGCTGCCTGCGCTCGCCGTCGAGCGCCGCGCTCACGACCCGTTGCATCGCATGCGCGAGTTCACGCAGCAGTATGCCGGGCGCGTGCTGCTGCTCGCCGAAAGCCTGGGACGCCGCGAGACCATACTCGAATTCTTCGCCGAGTATGGAATGAAGCCGGCACAGGCGGCCGACTTCGCTGCATTCCTAAGCAGCAGCGAGCGCCTGATGCTGAGCGTAGGACCGCTGCACGCGGGCTTCAGCGTGATCGCCGACGCATGGGCGGTCGTCACCGAGAACGAGCTCTACGCCACCCAGGCGCGGCCGCGCACGACGCGAGAGACGCGGCGCGCCACCAACGAAGGCATGCTGCGCGATCTCTCCGAGGTGAAGATCGGAGACCCGGTGGTGCACGAGCAGCACGGCATAGGACGCTATCTCGGGCTTGCGAACATGGACCTGGGCGAAGGCGAGACGGAGTTTCTCACCCTCGAGTACGCCGGCGGCGCGAAGCTCTACGTGCCGGTATCGAGCCTGCACCTCATCAGCCGCTACAGCGGCGCGGCGCCCGAGCAGGCGCCGCTGCACGTGCTCGGCAGCGGCCAATGGGACAAGGCGAAGCGCAAGGCCGCGGCGCAGGTGAGAGACACCGCAGCGGAGCTGCTGAGCCTCTACGCGCAGCGCGCTTCGCGGCACGGTCATGCGTTCGGCATCCGCCAGCACGATTACGAGGCGTTCGCCGAGGGCTTTCCGTTCGAGGAGACGCCCGACCAGGCGGCCGCGATACAGGCCACGATCGAGGACCTGAAGAACGGCAAACCGATGGACCGCCTGGTGTGCGGCGACGTGGGCTTCGGCAAGACCGAGGTGGCGCTGCGCGCCGCCTTCATCGCCGTGGCGGACGGCAAGCAGGTCGCCGTTCTCGTGCCGACGACGCTGCTCGCCGAGCAGCACTACAACACGTTCTCCGACCGCTTCGCCGACTGGCCGGTGAAAATCGCCGAGCTGTCCCGCTTCCGCTCGGCGAAAGAGCAGTCAGACGCCCTCAAAGGCCTGGAAGAGGGACGCATCGACATCGCGGTCGGCACGCACGCCCTGCTGCAGAAGAACATGAAGTTCAAGCAGCTCGGCCTCGTCATCATCGACGAGGAGCACCGTTTCGGCGTCAGGCAGAAGGAAAGGCTCAAGGCGCTGCGCGCGGAAGTCGACGTGCTCACGCTCACCGCGACGCCGATACCGCGCACGCTCGCGATGTCACTCGAGGGCCTGCGGGATTTTTCCGTGATTGCCACGGCGCCGCAGCGGCGGCTGGCGATCAAGACTTTCGTGTCGCGCTACAGCAAGGCGCTGATGCGGGAAGCGATGCTGCGCGAGCTGAAGCGCGGCGGGCAGATCTATTTCCTGCACAACGACATCGACACCATCGGCGAAGTGGAAGCGATGCTCGCGAAGCTGGTGCCCGAGGCGCGCATCCGCATCGCGCACGGCCAGATGCGCGAGCGCGAGCTGGAGCTCGCGATGCGCGACTTCTACCAGCAGCGCTTCAACGTGCTTCTCTGCACGACCATCATAGAGACCGGCATCGACGTGCCGACGGCGAACACCATCATCATCAACCGCGCCGACCGCATGGGGCTCGCGCAGCTGCATCAGCTGCGCGGGCGCGTGGGGCGCTCCCACCACCAGGCGTACGCGTACCTGCTGCTGCCGGAGGAAGGCAACGTCACGGCACAGGCGAAAAAGCGGCTCGAGGCGATACAGATGATGGAGGAGCTGGGCTCGGGATTCTTCCTCGCGATGCAGGACCTCGAAATCCGCGGCGCCGGCGAAGTGCTGGGCGAATCGCAAAGCGGCGAGATGCAGGAGGTGGGCTTCAATCTCTACTGCGCCATGCTCGAGACCGCCGTGCGCTCGCTAAAGGACGGCAGGGAGCCCGATCTCGCGGCGCCGCTCGGCGTCACCACCGAGATCAACCTGCACGTGCCCGCGCTATTGCCCAGCGACTACGTCACCGACGTGCACGAGCGCCTGGTGCTGTACAAGCGGCTCGCGAACTGCGATACCGAAGAGGAGCTCGAAGCGATGCGGGAGGAGCTGGTGGACCGCTTCGGCGTCCTGCCGAATCCTGCGCGCGCACTGCTCGACACGCACCGGCTGCGCATACTGGGCAAGCCGCTCGGCGTCGCGCGCATCGATGCGACCGATAGCGGCGCCCTGCTTCAGTTCGTGCCGAAGCCGCCGATAGATCCGGGCCGCGTCTTCAGGCTGGTGCAGACACAGCGCCAGTATCGACTGGCGGGCTCGGACAAGCTGCGCATCGAAGCGCGCATGCCGGACCTCGGCACTCGCGTGACTGCGCTGCGCAAGGCATTCGTCGAGCTGAGTGGAACGGAGGCCGCCGCGCCACAGCGCACTCGCGCCTGACGCGGCCTGCGAAACGGCAAAGCCGGGCGGCGCCCGGCTTCGCGACGACGCGGCTACTTCTTCTCGGCCGGCGGCGGCACGACTACAGTGGTGCCACTGCCGGACTCGCCTTTCGCGCCTTCCGGCCCCGGGGCGCCTGCCGGGCCTTGTGCACCCGTCTCGCCTTTCGGGCCTTCCGGTCCGGGTGCGCCTTGCGGTCCGGGCGGACCCGACGGTGCCGGCGCAGGCGCCTGCACCACTTCGCGTTCCTTGGTCACTTCCTTGCTGCTGCTCGTCGTGCCGCTCCCTGCTGACGGCGCCGGCACTACCGTCGTCTTCTCACACGCCGCGAGCACAAATGCCGCGGCCGCCACTACCCATATCGCTTTCATTGCGACTCCTTGGTTGCTGAGGCATCTATGATGCGAGCAATGACAATGCCCGGCGGTCATTACAGCCGCTCCATGCCGCTGGCGCGAACCACCAGCTCTTCCTGACGGAAGCGCTCCTGCAGCGGCAGGAAACATGCCTGCGGCGCGCGCATCGCAGGCCGCGCTTCGCTATAATCGCGCGTTTCCACTGGCAGCCGCGGTTCCCATGCATCTCGTCATCCAGGGCAAGGACATTGCCACCACCGATCTGAAGCACATCGCGAAGCTCACCGCTGCAGCTGCGATCGAGCAGGTGACGCCGCGTGCTTTCCGCCTGCGCGACGCGCAGCCGCACGACGACGTCATGAAGGCGTGCGCGGCAGCGGAGCTCGATTGCGCGTACGTGCCGGACGGCCGGCAACTGGCGGACTTCCGCCTGCTCGTGATGGACATGGACTCCACGCTCATTACCATCGAGACGATCGACGAGCTCGCGGACATGCAGGGCCTCAAGCCCCAGGTGGCTGCGATCACCGCGCAGGCCATGCGCGGCGAGATCGAGTACAACGAAAGCCTGGTGCGCCGCGTCGCGCTGCTCAAAGGCCTGGACGAAAGCGCGATGGCACGCGTGTACGACGAGCGGCTGAAGCTTTCACCGGGCGCCGAGCAGCTGCTGGACGCGGCACGCGAAGCCGGATTGAAGACGCTGCTGGTATCCGGCGGCTTCACCAGCATCACCGACCGGCTGAAGATGCGGCTCGAGCTCGACTACACGCGCTCGAACACGCTCGCCGTATCCGGCGGCCGCTACACCGGCGCGATCATCGGCGACATCGTCAACGCCGACATCAAGCGCGACGAGCTGCTGCGCGTGCGTGCCGAGCTCGGCGCGACGCGCGATCAGGTCATTGCCATAGGCGACGGGGCGAACGATCTGAAGTTCATGGCCGAGGCGACCGTCAGCATCGCGTACCATGCGAAGCCGGTCGTGCGCCAGCATGCGACGTATGCACTGAACCATGTCGGGCTGGACGGTGTGCTGCCGCTCTTCCAGTGGCCGTAAGAAGTAAAGAGTGAGGGGTAAAGGATCAAGGCGCTAAGCCGGTTTGCTTTTCACCTCGCTCCTGACGCCTCACCCCTCACGAGCGGCGCCAGCCGCGCTAATACACCGGCACGCGCGTGTCGTCCGTCAGCAGCCGGTATGCCTTCCATGCGCCGTCGCCTTCGCGGCATACGCCGTAGCGGAACGGCCACTCGTCCCGCCCGGGCGTGAAGAAGCGCAGGTCGTGAAACCACGCGCAGGTTTGCGGATTGGCCCGGTCGAGGCGCAGCAACGTCGGGTAGACGGCGAACCAGCGGAAGAAACGGAACGCGTCCTGCTCCCACGCTTCGCGCGCCACTGCAACCTGCTCCGGCGTGGCGCCGAAGCGCTCGAGCGTCACCCACACGGCATGTGGCGTCGGCAGGTACTGCGCATCGAGCCTCGCGATGAACCCGCGCTCGCCTGCATCGCGTGCCGGCACTTCCCTGCGCGCCACGTTCACCAGCGCGTAATGGTGGCGCTGCGGCTCGCTCACGATCACCATCCAGTTGTAGGGGGACACCGGCCGCGGCGTGGCGCTCACCGCCGCGTCGCGCATGCCGTTCGTCGCGGCATATTCGATGCCGAACGCAATGGCGCGCTGCTGTTGCGAGTACTGGAACGCGACGTAGCCCGCCAGCACGGCAAGACCCAGCGTCGCGGGCAGGCGCGAGCGCCGCAAGAACGCTGCGGCCGCGAGCCCCCCCACGATGATGCCGGTAAACCAGAGATCGATGATGAAGGTCGTGGACCACGCGAAGCGCCGGTCGGACAGCGGGGCGAAAATCATCGTCCCGTAATTGGTGATGAGATCGCCGAGGATGTGGATGGCGATGCCGGCGGCGCAGATCTTCGCATAAGCGCGCCATCGGCCGCGGTCGCGGCATATGGCGGCGGCGAGCCAGCCGAGCGCAACCGCCCACAGCAGCAGCATCAGCAGCGAATGCGTCACGCCGCGGTGGTAGTAGAGATAGGCAAGCGGCGACAGATAGCTCGCGACGAAGTCGAGGTCGGGAAACGCCGCCGCGAGGCCGCCAACGACCATGCGTCTCGCAATGGGAATTTCCGCGTCCGTGACGGACGCGGGCGCCATCGCGCGCGCGAGGAGCGCACCGGACAGCGCGTGAGTCAGTGTGTCCATTTAACAGCGGTGAACCGTGAACGGTGAACAGTGAACCGTGGAACGGCGTAGACCGGGGTAGCCGTCGAATAGATGTTCCGCGCTTTACGATTCACAGTTCACGGATGTTCAATCCCAGCGGTCGTCGCGCACCTGCACGGCGCCGTCGTGCACGCGGACGGGAAATTTCGCTGTCGGCTCGTACGCCGGCGGCGTCAGCGCCTCGCCGGTGCGCACGCAAAAACGCGCGCCGTGACGCGGACAGACGACCTGGTCGCCTTCGACGGTGCCGCCGGTCAGCTGGCCGCCGTCATGGGTGCACACGTCCTCGATCGCGTAGTACTCGCCGTCGATATTGAACACGACCACCGCGGTGCCGTCGACGTCGAGCGTGCGCCATTGCCCGGGCGCAAGCTCGTCAGCCTTTGCGACTGTCATCCAATCCGACATGTTTTCTTCCGACCGCGCGACAGCGCTGCGATTCACCAGTCACGGTCGCCGCCTAGACGGCAACCACCTCGATATCCGGCTCGAGCTGGCGCACGAGGCTTTCGATGCCCGCGAGCGTTCCGGACAGCGAGCTGGGACAGCTGCCGCACGCGCCCTGGTAATGGACGGTGAGCTGATTGCCCTCGAGGCCGAGCACATAGAGGTCGCCGCCGTCGTTCTGCAGGTATGGCCTCACCTGGTCGTCGAGCAGCTCGTTGATCTTCGCGAGCCGCGCGCGGTCTTCCTCGGTCATGTGCGACGGATCGAACGCATCGTTCATGTTGGCGGCGAGCTCGCTCGAGTGCTCGTCGGCCCCCGGCGCCTCGCGTATCGGCACGGCGAGCTGGCGCAGGAGCTCCTTCCAGTCGGCCTTGCCGTCCTGCGTGACGGTGATCCAGTGATCGACGTAGAACACGTTGGTCACGTGCTCGATGTCGAACAGCGCGGAGGCGAGCGGATCGGCTTGCGCCTGCTCGGCGCGGTCGTACGAGCGCGTGATGCCCCAGGTCAAAGGCTCCTTCAACACGAACTTCATCGCGTTGGGATTGGGCGTCGGCTCGATTTCAGAGATTTTCGGCATGTTGCGGTTACGCACCGCCTATCGGCGAGTGCATGGGATCGCCGTCGGATTCGGTCGAAGTGCTTTCGATCGCGTTGAACGCCGCGTGCAGCGTGTGCCACGGCAATATCGCGCATTTGACGCGCGTGGGCAGGTCGCGCACGCCGGCGAATATCGTCAGCCGCCCGAGATGATGCGACTGCGCCTTCACGTCGAGCTTGCCCGTCGCCATGTCGCGGAATTCCTGCGTCATCTGCTCGGCGTCGGCCCGCGCCTTGCCTTTCACGGCGGCCGTCATCATCGAGGCGGAAGCCTTGCAGATCGCGCACGACTCGCCTTCGAAGGCGATGGCGTCGACGGTGTCGTCCTTCACGCGCACCGTGAGCTGCAGCCGGTCGCCGCACAGCGGGTTGAGCCCCTCGGCGTGATGCGTCGCGTCCGGCAGGACGCCCCAGTTCCGCGGCTTGCGGTTGTGGTCGAGGATGACTTCCTGGTACAGCTGCTTGGTGTCCGCCATTGCCCTTATCCGAATATCGTCTGCACTTTGCGGATCGCCGCGACGAGCGCGTCGACTTCCGCCGGCGTGTTGTAGAACGCGAACGAAGCGCGCGAGGTCGCCGGCACCTTGAAGCGCTGCATCACCGGCTGGGCGCAGTGATGACCGGTGCGTATCGCCACGCCTTCCTCGTTGAGCAGCGTGCCTACGTCGTGCGGATGCACGCCTTCCAGCGCGAAAGACAGCACCGCGGCCTTTTTCTCCGCCGTGCCGATGAGGCGCACGCCGGGCATGCGATTGAGCCGGTCCGTTGCGTAGTCGAGCAAGTCGCTCTCTGCCGCGGCAACGCGGTCCATGCCGAGCGCGGAAAGATAGTCGACCGCAGCGCCCAGCGTGATCGCGGCGGCGATCGGCGGCGTTCCAGCCTCGAATTTCTGCGGAATGACGTTGTAGGTCGTCTTCTCGAACGTGACCGACAGGATCATGTCGCCGCCGCCCTTGAAGGGCTGCATTTTCTCCAGCAGCGCGGCCTTGCCGTAGAGCACGCCGATGCCGGTGGGACCGCACAGCTTGTGGCCGGAGAACGTGTAGAAGTCGGCGTCGAGATCCTGCACGTCGACCGCGATGTGAGGCGCGGCTTGCGCGCCGTCGACCAACACCGGCACGCCATGCCCGTGAGCGATGGCGACCATCTCCTTCACCGGGTTCACGGTGCCGAGCGCGTTGGAGACGTGCGTCACGCCGACCAGCCTGGTGCGGGCGTTGAAGAGCTTGCGATACTCGTCGATCAGCAGCTCGCCGCGGTCGTCGATAGGCACCACGCGCAGCTTCGCGCCCTTTTCCTGCGCGACCATCTGCCACGGCACGATGTTGGAGTGATGCTCCAGCGTGGTGAGGATGATCTCGTCGCCCTCGCCGATGAACTTGCGACCGTAGCCGTGCGCCACGAGGTTGATGCTTTCGGTCGTGCCGCTGGTGAAGACGACCTCGCGATCTTCGCGCGCGTTGATGAATGCCTGCAGCTTGCGGCGCGCGATCTCGTATTCCGCGGTCGCCTTCTCCGACAGGTAATGCACCGCGCGATGAATGTTGGCGTGCTCGCGCGTCTGGTACTGCACCCAGCGGTCGATCACCGGCTGCGGCATCTGGCTGGAAGCCGCGTTGTCGAGGTACACCAGCGGCTTGCCGTTCACCTGCAGGCCGAGGATAGGGAAGTCGCGGCGCACAGCCTCGATGTCGAGAGCGCCGGCTTTCAGGAATGCCGCGGGCCTGGCAGTCATCGCATCTCCGGAATTAGGCACGCGTCTGCTCCACCACGACGCGCTCGATCTCGCGCACCACGCTCGCCACCGGTATGCGCTCGATCACCTGCGCGCCGAAAGCGTAGGTGAGCAGGCTGCGGGCCAGCGCATCCGGCAGGCCGCGGCTCTTCAGGTAGAAAAGATGGTCCGGGTCGAGCTGGCCGACCGTCGCGCCGTGCGAGCACTTCACGTCGTCGGCAAAGATCTCGAGCTGCGGCTTGGTGTCCACGCGCGCCTTGTCGGACAGCAGCAGGTTGCGGCTCTCCTGCGCCGAATCGATGAGCTGGGCGCCGGCGCGCACGATCACTTTGCCGCTGAACACGGCGTGCGCCGCGCCCCCGGCAATGGTCTTGTGAAGCTGCCGGCTGCGGCCATGCGCAGCGGCATGGTCCATGGTGGTGTGCGTGTCGGCGAGCTGGCGGCCTGAAATCAGCGCGAGGCCATCGATCGTCGCCTCCGCTCCCTCGCCGTTCTGCACCACCTCGAGATCGTAGCGCGAGATGCGCGCGCCGAGCGCGATGCTTTGCGATGCGTACGCCGCGTCCCCGGCGAGGGATACGGCGCAATGCGCGATGCTGTAGCTGGCGAGGTTGTGCCGCTGCAGCCGCACGTGGCGCACGCGCGCGCTCGCCGCAACGGAGATTTCGGTTACGGCATTCGCGAAGCTCGCGCCCTCGCCGAGCGAGACGTAGTCTTCCACCACCGTGCACCGGGCGCCCTGCTCGACCTGGATCAGGCAGCGCGGATGAGCAACCGTCTCCGGCGTGCTGGAAATGAACAGCACCTGGATCACGCCGCCGTCGGCGTTGCGCGCCGCATGCACGTAAGCGCCGTCGTGCAGATGGGCAGTGTTGAGCGCGGTGAACACGCGGTGCTCGATGGAAGCGAGCCGCGCGAGCGCCTGCTCGGCGCCGTCGGCCGGGCGCTGCAGTGCGGCCTGCAGACTTTCGATCGTTACCGCCCCCTGCGTCGTCGCCGAGTATTCGGGCGCAAAATAGCCGTCGATGAACACCAGCCGCGCCGTCGCCTCCGCCAGCAGGAGCCGCTCCACCGCAGCGCGGTCGGGCGCCGCACCCGGCGTCGCATAACGGAAGCCGGTGCGCGTGAGCGGCGTGATGTCGGTGAAGCGCCAGTCCTCGTCGCGCGTCGTGGGCACGGTGAGCGCGTTCGCGCGCTCGAGCGCGTGCGAGCGGCGCTCGTTGAGCCATGCGTGGGGGCTGTGCGGCGTCTCGCCGCCGTGCAGCAGCGCCTCGATGTAGGGATGGACTGCGGTGGTCATAGCCTGCCTGCGATCACGCGGTTGCCGCGTTCACGACCCAGTCGTAGCCCCGCTCCTCGAGCTCCAGCGCAAGCGACTTGCCACCGGTCTTGATGAGGCGACCGTCGTCCATCACGTGCACGTAGTCCGGCACGATGTAGTTGAGCAGCCGCTGGTAATGCGTGACCAGCACGCACGCGCTGTGCGGATTCTGCAGCCGGTTCACGCCGCCCGCGACGACGCGCAGCGCGTCGATGTCGAGACCCGAGTCGGTCTCGTCGAGGATGGACAGCAGCGGCTCGAGCATCGCCATCTGCAGGATCTCGTTGCGCTTCTTCTCGCCGCCGGAGAAGCCTTCGTTCACGCTGCGGTCGAGAAAGGCCGGATCCATTTCCAGCCCCTTCATCTTCTCGCGCACCAGATCGTCGAATTCCAGCGGGTCGAGCTCGTCCTTGCCGCGCGCGCCCTGCACCGTGTTGTACGCGAGGCGCAGGAAGGCGCTGTTGGTGACGCCCGGGATTTCGACGGGATACTGGAAGCCGAGAAAGACGCCGAGCCGCGCGCGCTCTTCGGCTTCGAGCTCGAGCAGGTTGCGCCCCTCGAACAGCACCTCGCCGCCGGTGACTTCGTATGCGGGATGGCCGGCGAGCACCTTGGCGAAGGTGCTCTTGCCCGACCCGTTGGGCCCCATGATGGCGTGAATCTCGCCGGCCTTCACCGTGAGGCTCATGCCTTTCAGGATTTCGACGCCCGCGACGTTCGCCCGCAGGTTGCGGACTTCGAGCAGGACTTTGGCGTTCGCTACTATCATCCCACACTGCCTTCAAGTTTCAGCCCGAGGAGCTTGGTCGCCTCGACCGCGAACTCCATCGGCAGCTGCTGGAACACTTCCTTGCAGAAGCCGTTGATGATCATCGACACGGCCTCCTCCGTGCCTATGCCGCGCTGGCGGAAATAGAACAGCTGGTCTTCGCCGATCTTCGACGTGGTCGCCTCGTGCTCCACCTGGGCGCTGCTGTTCTGCACGTCGATGTACGGAAAGGTGTTGGCGCTGCATTTCGCCCCGACCAGCATCGAATCGCACTGGGAGAAATTGCGCGCGCCCGCCGCCCGCGGTCCGACTTTCACCAGTCCGCGATAGCTGTTGCTCGAATGCCCGGCCGATATGCCCTTGCTGACGACGGTGCTGCGCGTGTTGCGCCCGATGTGCACCATCTTCGTGCCGGTGTCGGCCTGCTGGAAATGGTTGGTCAACGCGACCGAGTAGAACTCGCCCACCGAGTGGTCGCCGAGCAGGATGCACGAGGGATACTTCCACGTGATCGCCGAGCCGGTTTCCACCTGCGTCCATGAAATGCGCGAGTTGACGCCTTTACACAGGCCGCGCTTGGTGACGAAGTTGTAGATGCCGCCCACGCCTTTTTCGTCGCCTGCGTACCAGTTCTGCACGGTGGAGTACTTGATGTCCGCGCGGTCGAGCGCGACGAGCTCCACCACCGCCGCGTGCAGCTGGTTGGTGTCGAACTTCGGCGCCGTGCAGCCTTCGAGGTACGACACCGACGCGTCGTCTTCGGCGATGATCAGCGTGCGCTCGAACTGACCCGAGTCCTGAGTATTGATGCGGAAGTAGGTCGAGAGCTCCATCGGGCACTTCACGCCCTTCGGTATGAAGCAGAACGAGCCGTCGGTGAACACCGCGGAGTTGAGCGCCGCATAGTAGTTGTCGCCGGTCGGCACCACCGACCCCAGGTACTGGCGCACCAGCTCCGGATGATCGCGCACCGCCTCGGAAATCGAGCAGAAAATGATGCCGACCTCGGCGAGCTTCTGCTTGTAGGTGGTCGCGACCGAAACCGAATCGAAGATCACGTCGACCGCGACGCCGGCGAGCGCCGCGCGCTCGTTCATCGGCACGCCGAGCTTCTCGAAAGTGCGCAGCAGCTCGGGATCGACCTCATCCATGCTCTGCTTCTTCTTCGGCTTCGGCGCCGAGTAATAGATGATGTCCTGGAAGTCGATCTTCGGATGATGGACGTTCGCCCAGTGCGGCGCCGGCATCGTCAGCCAGTGCTCGTACGCTTTCAGGCGGAAGTCGAGCAGCCACTGCGGCTCGCTCTTCTTCGCCGAGATGAGGCGGATGATGTCCTCGTTCAACCCGCGCGGCGCGGTCTCGGACTCGATGTCCGTGACGAAGCCGTGCTTGTACGGCTGGTTGACCAGGTTGTCCAGAACGCTGCTCATTTCACTGCTCCGTGACCGGCGCTGCGCGGGAAGCGCGCACCGCTCACTGTCCGATTCACTGGGTCTTGAAGCTCACGCTCTCGCCGCAACCGCAAGTCGCCTCGACGTTGGGGTTGTCGATCCTGAACGCCTGCTTGAGCCCTTCTTTGACGAAGTCGACCGTCGAGCCCTTTATGAACTCGAGGTTCGTGCGGTCCACCACGATCGTGGTCCCATGCGCGTCGAACCGCTCGTCGCCCGGCTGCACTTCATCCGCATAGTCGTAGGTGTAGGCAAATCCCGAGCAGCCGACTTTCTTCACCCCTATGCGCAAGCCTATGCCGTGCCCGCGCTTCGCGAGCTGAGCCTGTATCTGCTTCGCCGCGTTTTCCGTCAATTGTATTGCCATCGCTTCCGTCCCGAGTGTCACACCGCCATCGCGGTGAGCTTCTTCAATCTTCCGGCCACCGCGCCGAGCGCCTTCACGAAGCCGTCGACGTGCGCCTGGGTCGTGCCGGCGCCGAGGCTCACGCGCACCGCGCCGCGCGCGGCGTCCGGCGCAATGCCCATTGCGATCAGCGTCGCCGAAGGCTCGGGGTTCGCGCTGGAGCATGCCGCACCGGCGGCAACCGCATAGCCCGCCTTGTCGAGCTCCACGACGAGCGTCTCGCCGTCTATGCCGTGGATCGCAAAGTAACTGGTGTTCGGTATGCGCGGCGCACGCTGTCCGAATATCGTCGCGCCCACGCCGTGAAGGCCCTTCTCCAGCGTGTTGCGCAATACATTGAGGCGCCTGGCCTGTTCATCAAGCCGCTGTGCCGCGAGCTCGCACGCCGCGCCGAACCCGACGATCGCGGCGACGTTTTCCGTCCCCGACCGCAGCCCGCGCTCGTGGCCGCCTCCGGCAATGAGCGGGCGCAATTCTATCCGCTTGTCCACGACCAGGGCGCCGGCGCCTTTGGGCCCGTAGATCTTGTGCGCGGAAAGCGTCATCGCATGCACGTTGAGCGCCTCGAAGCTCACCGGGAGCTTGCCCAGCGCCTGCACCGCGTCGGTATGCATCCACGCACGCGCGGCGCGCGCTTTCTCGGCCACACGCGCAACGTCCTGGATCACGCCTGTTTCGTTGTTCGCGAGCATGACGGATACCAGTCCCGTCGGCTCGCGCAGCGCGGCGTCCACGTCGTCGAAATCGATCTGCCCATCGCGCATCACGGCAAGCTTGCGCAATGCCCAGCCGGCGCGCGTCAGCTCCTGTGCCGGGCGCGCGACACAAGGATGCTCGATGGCGCTGATCGCGATCTGCGACGGCTTGAGATAACCTGCGCCGCCCTTGATGAACAGGTTGTTCGCTTCGGTGCCGCCGGACACGAACACCACCTGGCTCGGCTGCACGCCGACCAGCGACGCGACCTGCTCGCGCGCAACGTCGATCGCCTTGCGGGCCACGGTGCCGAACTCGTGACGGCTCGACGCATTGCCGTACTGCTCGCGCAGGAACGGCAACATCGCCTGCAGCACGCTCTCGTCGAGCGGCGTGGTGGCATTGTGGTCGAGGTACACGTGTTCCATCGGCTCAGCTCATGCAGCGACCGACGCCGGCTTCGGAGCGCCGCCGCGCATGTCCTGCACGCGCGTGAGGCCCGCGTCCTTCGCGCGCTGGGTATCGACCAGCTGGCGCAGCGTCACCGACTCGAGGTAATCGAAAATGTGCTTGTTCAGCGCCGACCACAGGTCGTGGGTCAGGCATTTCTGCTCGTCCCGGCAATTCTCCTTGCCGGCGCACTGCGTCGTGTCGATCGGCTCATCCACGGCCAATATGATATGCGCGACCGACACGGTCGAAATGTCGCGCGCGAGGCAGTAGCCGCCGCCGGGTCCGCGCACGCTTTCGACCAGTTGGTGCCGGCGCAGCTTGCCGAACAGCTGCTCCAGATACGACAGCGAGATCTTCTGCCGCGCGCTGATCTCCGCCAGCGTGACCGGCCCTTCGCCGTCACGCAGCGCCAAATCCACCATCGCGGTCACCGCAAAACGGCCTTTAGTCGTCAGTCTCATGCCCGAACTCCTCGATAAAGTCGTGCTGCTTCAGAGTGATAGCTGCCCCGTTACATACACTACTGATTTGGTCAACTATACTTATCCCGACTCTTTTAGTCAACCATCTTATTCAGGTGGCTGGCGTCCAGCGGCGACGCGAGGTCGTTTTCTATCTTGAGGCCCAGCCGCTGCAGCTCGGCCAGGATGTGCTTGATACGTTGGTCGGTATCGGCGCTGTGATCGATCAGCTCGTGCAGCGCCTGCACCACCGGGTCGTTCATGTCCCGGCTCAGGCCGTAAGCCGCGAAGCGGCCGCCCGTCTCCTGCGACTCCACGATCCGGGCGGGTATGCCGATCGCAGTGGCACCGGCCGGCACCGGCTTCACGACCACCGCATTCGAGCCGATCTTCGCGCCGTCGCCGATCAGGACAGGACCGAGAACCTTCGCGCCGGCGCCGATGACGACGCCCTTGCCGAGCGTGGGATGGCGCTTGCCTTTTGCCCACGACGTGCCGCCCAGCGTCACGCCGTGATACAGCGTGCAGTCTTCGCCGATTTCCGCCGTCTCACCGATCACCACACCCATGCCGTGGTCGATGAAGACGCGCTTCGCGATGGTCGCGCCCGGGTGAATCTCGATGCCCGTCATCCACCGCGCGATATGAGAGATGAAACGCCCGAGCCATTTGAAGCCCGCGACCCAGCAGCGATGCGCGACCCGGTGCAGCAGCAACGCATGAAAACCCGGATAACACGTCAGGATTTCCCAGGTGCTGCGCGCCGCGGGATCGCGCTCGAAGACGACCGCGATTTCTTCTTGGAGGCGTGAAAACATGCGGGGGCCGTATTCCAGAGTTTGCTAGTTTACAATGCCCCACTATTTCGATCAACTATTGCGCGAAACGTAAGCTTAATCGCGCTTGATGGGATGGCGGAACGCCTTGAGCAGGCCGCGCAGGATGTTGACCTCCTCCTGCTCCAGCTCCGCGCGCGCGAAGAGCCGCCGCACCCGCGGCATGAGCTTCTTCGGGTGCCGCGGATCGAGAAAGCCGATCTCCCTCATCACCGTATCGAGATGGGCGAAGAAGCCCTCCACTTCCTCGTGGGTCGCGAGCACCCGCTTCGCCCCGCCGGCCGCCGGCGCGAGGGCCGCCATGCGCACCTCGTACGCGAGCACCTGTACCGCCGCGCCGAGATTGAGCGACGAGTAATCCGGATTGGCAGGGATGCTGGCGATGAGATCGCAGGCGTTCACCTGCGCGCCGGTGAGCCCGTACGTCTCGTTGCCGAACACGAGCGCAACCGGCTGACTTGCCGCAATCTCGACGGCGCGCAACGCGGCTGCACGCGCAGTTTCGGCAGGCACCGCGATCTCGCGGCTGCGCGCAGTGCACGCAATCGCATACGCGACGCCGCGCAGCGCCTCATCGAGGCTCGCGCACACCGTTGCTCCGGCAAGCACGTCGGTCGCCCGCGACGCGCGCCATTCCGCTTCTGCATCGGGAAAACGCTGCGGGTCGACGAGATAAAGTCGCTCGAGGCCCATCGTCTTCATCGCGCGCGCGACGGCGCCGATGTTGCCCGGATGGCTCGGCTCGCACAGCACGATGCGGATATTTTTGAGCGGTTCGGCTTTAGCCACTAGAATAGCGCTTCAGATCGCAGGGCCGGACACACGGCCGCCGGTCCTCATCTTTCCGAGTCGCTCCATCATGCATCCGATGCTGAATATCGCAGTCAAGGCCGCGCGCCGTGCGGGCAGCCTCATCAACCGCGCCACCCGCAACCTCGATATCGTCAACGTGCAGCAGAAGGCGGCGAACGATTTCGTCTCGGACGTGGACAAGGAAGCGGAACAGATCATCATCCGTACGCTGCTCGAGGCCTATCCGGACCATTCGATTCTAGCAGAGGAAAGCGGGGCGCTCGGCCAGTCGGAATACCAGTGGATCGTCGATCCCCTCGACGGCACCACGAACTTCCTCCACGGTTTCCCGCAATACGCGGTATCGATCGCGCTCGCGCATCGCAATGTCATCACCCAGGCCGTCATTTACGATCCGGGCCGCAACGACCTTTTCACCGCGACGCGCGGCCGCGGCGCATTCCTCAACGAAACGCGCATACGGGTCAGCAAGCGCTCCCAGCTGAAGACGAGCCTCATCGGCACCGGCTTTCCCATCAAGCGCTTCGATCAGCTCGACGCGTACCTCGGCATGATGAAGGCGATGATCGAGAACACGGCCGGCGTGCGCCGTCCGGGCGCCGCAGCGCTGGACCTGGCTTATGTTGCCGCCGGACGCCTCGACGGTTTCTTCGAGCTCAACCTGAATGCTTGGGACATCGCGGCCGGCTCGCTGCTGATCACCGAAGCGGGCGGACTGATCAGCGATCTCGAAGGCAACGAAGGCTATCTCGCGAGCGGGCACGTCGTCGCCGGCACTCCCAAGATATTCGCGCAGATGCTGCCGCTCATCGCACCCCACATCAAAGAATCGATGAAGCAACCCGCATAGCGGGCCGCGTCATTCCGCAGTAGCGCCCGACGCCTTCACCACCGCGCCCCACTTCGCCATCTCGCGGCGTATGCGGGCGCCGAACTCCTCCGGTGTCGAGCCGACCGCGTCCACGCCTTCCGCTGCCAGGCGCTTCACCACTTCCGGCTGGCGCATCGCACGGTTGATCTCGGCGTTGAGACGGTTGAGCACTTCCGGCGGCAAACCGGCGGGCCCGAGCGCACCATACCACCCGGACACCTCGTAGCCTTTGACGCCCGCTGCCGCGATCGTCGGGACTTCCGGCACCGCCGAAGACCGCTTCGCCGTCGTTACACCGAGCGCGCGCAGCCGCCCGCCTTTCACGTGCGGCACAGCGGACAGCATGTTGTTGAACATGATCGTGACGTGGCCTGCTACCAGGTCTATCGTCGCCGGCGCCGCGCCTTTGTACGGAATGTGGTTCATCCGTGTGCCCGTCGTCGACTTGAACAGCTCCGCGGCGAGATGCGGCAATCCGCCGACGCCGGCAGACGCGTAATTCAGCTCTCCGGGCCGCCGCCTCGCGAGCGCGATCAGCTCCTGCACTGATTTCGCAGGCAGGCTCGGATGCACGACGAGTATGAACGGCCCTTCGGCAACGAGGCTCACGGGCGTGAAATCGCGCATCGTATCGAAAGGCACTTTGCGATAGAGGCTCGGATTCACCGCATGCGTTGCCGGCACGACCAGCAGCGTATAGCCGTCGGCAGGCGCTTTCGCGACGAGTTCCGCGCCTATCATGCCGCTCGCGCCGCCGCGATTGTCCACGACGAACTGCTGGCCCGTTGCTTCACCCAGCTTCTGGGCGACGAGGCGGGCAAGTATGTCCGACGGGCCGCCGGCAGGGAAGCCGACGACGACGCGCACGGGCCGCACGGGATAGTCGGCGGCCATGGCCGCCCCCGCGTGCATGATGCCCGCTACTGTGAAAACAGCGGCAACGAGCACTGCTCGCTCAACGCTCATCTCGTTTTCCCTCCCGCTTGCGCGTCTGCTTTGCCTGCGTCGACTCCTCTGCAGTCAGGCGCGCGAGCGTGCGCTCCGCGTCGCGCGCTTCCTCGGCGCGGCCGGCTCGTTCATAGGCGCGCTGCAGGCCGCGCCATGCCGGCAAGTACTGCTCGTCCACGCCTATGGCATCGCGATAAGCCGCTATCGCAAGCCGCCAGCGCTGCAGATCGCTTTGCGTCTCGCCCATCAGCCAGTGCAGCTGCGGATCGTCGCGCACGGCGAGGAGCGCCTTGTCGAGCGTGTTCACCGCGCGCTGCAGCTGCCCGCTCGCGCGGTACGATTGTGCGAGCAGGCTCCAGCCGAGCGACGCATCGGGCTCGAGGCGAACGGCCTCGACATAGCACTCGGCGGCGCGCGTATATTTCTGCTGCTGCGTATACGCATAGCCCGCGACCAGCCACCAGTCGGGCGTGTTCGGATCGAGCTTGAGGTTGTCCTCCGCGAAACGCGCGAGCCCCGGCCAGTCGCGATCCTGCTCGAGCGCTACGATCTTCCGCCGGTTGGCATCTTCGACGCGCTGTGTCTGCGACAGCAGCGCCGACATCGTGCCGTCAGGGACTGCGGTCGCAAGAAGCGCCGTCTGCGGCGAGCAGCCGGCCAGCAGAGCAGCGAGCAGCCAGGGCACGCAAGTCTTCATGGGGTCTCCGGGTCAGGCGAGCATCGCCGTCAAACGTTGCGCCGAGCCGCACGCGAGCGTCCAGCCGAGCGTGCCGTGTCCGGTGTTGAGATACAGGTTTGCATAGCGCGTCTTCCCGATCAAAGGGACGTTGCCCGGCGTCGCGGGCCGCAAGCCCGCCCAGCGCTCGACGCGAGAGCGATCGCCGGCTCGCGGGAACAGGCGCAGCGTGCGCGACAGCATGGCATCGCAGCGCCGCACATCGACGCTCTGATCGTAACCGGTGAGCTCGGCCATGCCGGCGACGCGCAACCGCGCACCGAGGCGCGAGAACACCAGTTTGTGCTCTTCGTCGGTGAGGCTCACGCGCGGCGCGACATCACCGTCCCGCACCGGCAGCGTAATGGAATACCCTTTCACCGGGTACACCGGCAGCTCGAGGCTGAGCGCGCGCGCGAGCAAGGGGCTCCAGCAGCCGAGCGCCATGACGTACGCATCGGCTTCCAGGGCAAGCTCGCGTCCGTCCGGCGTCGACACGGCGACGGACGCAATCCTGTCGGCGTCGATGCGGATGTGCTGCACGGCATGCTGATAATGAAAGGCGACGCCGGCTTGCGCGCAGCGGTCCGCGAGCGCCACCGTATAGCGATGCACGTCGCCGGATTCGTCGCCCGGCGCGTAGATTCCGCCCGCGAGCTGCGAGCGTGAAGCGGCGAGCGCGGGCTCGAGCTCTATGCACTCGTCCGGCGTTTTCGGCTCGCGCGCCACTTCGGGGCCGAGCAGGTCGAGCCTGCGCAGCGCCTGCTCGTATGCGCGGCGCGTCGTGTACAGGCTCAATATGCCGGCGGCCTTGTGATCGAAGTCGATGCCGAGCTCGGCGCGAAGCGCGGCGAGCGCGCGCTGGCTTTCGAGCGCCAGCGCCAGAATGCTGCGCGAATTCTCGCGCGTGCGGCCGGGCAGGCACTCGAGCATGAAGCGCAGGCCCCAGTACCACTGGCGCCAGTCGGCGCGCGGCCGGAACCTGAGCGGAGCGTCCGCCTGCCCCAGCCACTGCAGCACTTCGCGCGGCGCATCGGGATTTGCCCACGGCACTGCATGGCTCACGGAGATCTGTCCTCCGTTGGCGTAGCTGGTCTCGAGCGCAGGTCCTTCGCGACGCTCCACGACCGTCACGGAGTGGCCCGCGCGCCGCAGGTACCACGCGCTCGTCACGCCGATGACGCCGGCGCCCAGCACGAGCACTTTCATCGGAGAGAGAACGACATGCGTTTGTGTTTGTGATGAAGCATGGCTGCAGCGCCCTTATGATAGCCGACGCAGCATCGGGACGCGACCCGGGCGGGCACGCGAGGCGCAGCAAAGTGCCTATAATGAGGCCCGGCGTGCGAAGACACCGGCACGCAACGACAGGGAGGATATGTCACCATGCGTTTGCTGCACATAGCGTTGCTTGCAGCGGCGGCGCTTGCGCCTTGCGCGGCGCACAGCCAGTCGTATCCCACGCGTCCGATACGGATCATCATTCCGTTCCCGCCCGGCAACACCGTCGATATCATGGCGCGGCTGATCGCGCCGAAAATGACCGAGCGGCTGCGCCAGAACATCATCGTGGACAACCGCGCCGGCGCGAGCGGACAGCTCGGCCTCGAGCTCGGTGCGCATGCGCCGCCGGACGGCTACACACTGGTCGGCGGACAGGGCGGCAATCTCGTCGTCGCGCCGCATACCTACAAAAAGCTGCCGTACGACCCGATCAGGGATTTCGCGCCGATCGCACTCTCGACGACCAACTACCTCGGACTCGTGATCAATCCGTCAGTGCCGTTCAAGTCGGTCAAGGATCTCGTGACGTACGCGAAAGCGCATCCCGGCAAGCTCTCTTTCGCGAGCAACGGCGAAGGCGGCTTCCCGCACATGACGATAGAGCTGCTGCGCACCATGGCCGGCTTCACCTATCTTCACGTGCCTTACAAGGGCAGCGCGGAAATTGCAACACAGCTGATCGGCGGCCACGTCGATGCCGCCATCGACGGCATCACCGGGATGACGCCGCACATCCGCTCAGGCAAGCTGCGGCTGCTCGGCGTCACGAATCCGACGCGCGTGCCGCAGTTTCCCGACGTGCCCGCGATCGCGGAATCGGTGCTGGGCTACGATTCGCGCGGCTGGTTCGGCTTTCTCGCGCCTGCCGGCACCCCGCGCGAGCTGGTGAACCTGCTCAACCAGGAGATCAACCGCGCCATGGCGCTGCCCGACGTGAAGGACAAGCTCGTCAACGCCGGCCTCATCGTCGTCACCGAGCCGCCCGAGTTCTTCGTCAAGACGCTGAAGAGCGATTACGACAAGTACGGCAAACTGATCCGCGACATCGGCTTCCAGCCGCAGTAACTCGATTCCTCACAGGGACGCGCCGCGCAGGCGCTGCGTCCCTGTGTGTTTTCTCCTCCCCGGCGTGTGGCGTTATCATCGCGCTTTTCATTTTTCCCCGGAAACTCGCGATGACCGACACCGCCCCGCGCTACGAGCCCTTCGGCTGGCATCACTGGCCCGACCATTTCTGGATGTCGTACCAATTCCGCCGCGGGCTCGGAGAGACGCAGGAAGGCGGCGGTGCCGTGAGCGAAGTGTTCCAGGCGGCAAGCCGCATGAAGCCCGGCGACGCGGAGAGCTGGCACGAGGAATGGACGCGCATCGCAGTGCGCAACGACGAGCGTGGCGATCGCGAGCACGCGGCCGGGCACGTGCGCACGGCGATGAACTGCTGGCTGCGCGCGGCGAATTATTTTCGCGAAGCGGAGTTCTGGCTGGACCCGGACGATCCGCGGCGCCTGGCGACGTTCGACCGCTGCGAAGCGGCGTCGAAGAAATGGCTCGCATGCCTCACGCCCCACGGCGAAGTGGTGGATATCCCGTACGAGCCGGGAAAGCCGCTTTCGGGTTACTTCATACGGTCACCGCACGGCGGAGAACGTCAGCCGGTGCTGATCTCGGTCGGCGGACTGGACTCGTTCAAGGACGAGCTGTGGTTCATGACCGGACGCGGCGCTGTGCAGCGCGGGCTTTCGGTGCTGCTCGTCGACGGCCCGGGCCAGGGTGCGGCGCTGCGCCGGCACAAGCAGGTCACGCGGCACGATTACGAAGTGCCGATAGGCGCATGCATCGACTGGCTGCTGAAGCGCGCCGATGTCGACGGCTCGCGCATCGCGCTGAGCGGGTCCAGCCTCGGCGGCTACTACTCGGCGCGCGCGGCGTCACGCGATCATCGCCTCGCAGCCTGCATCTCCCACGGCGCGATCTGGGACATACACGCGCGCTGGAAAGGGCGCGAAGACAATCACGGCCTCGCGAACCACATCCGCTGGGTATTCGGCGCAAAGACGATGGCGGAGGCGACCGAAATCGCGCGCCCATTCACGCTCGAAGGCGTGCTGAAGGACATGCGCTGCCCTTATCTGATCATCCACGGCGGCCACGACGTGCTCGGCGTCAACGAAGTGAAGACGGTCTACGACTACGCCAGGGCGAACGGCGTGAACGCGACGCTGCGCCTCACCACCGCGGAAGAGACCGGCGCCGAGCACTGCCAGCATGACAACCCGACTCTCGGACAGGAATTGATGCTCGATTGGTTGGCAGACCAATTCGGCATAGATCAACGCAAGGTGGCGATGCCGCCGGGCTGATTCCAAAAAGCGTGACTCGTGCCCCGTTTACGGTGAGGCGCATGCCTCGCTGATTCGGGTTCGCGCACCAGCGCATCGAGTCACGAAAAGCTGTCTCAAAAATCCCTGTAACCGCCGATAGACGCCGATAAACGCCGATTTCGGGACGGGATCGCCGCTCTATCTGTGTTCATCGGCGTTCATCGGCGGTTACACCTGCAATTCGTTTTTTGAGATGACTTCGAGTGACAAGTCACGGCCTTAGACGAGCCGACCGCCGAGCTTCTCGGCGAGCCAGTCCGCCACGAGATTCGCGCCCACCTGACGATTGTCCTCCTGGCAGTGGTCGCTGCCGCCGTCGTGAGCGGTGAGTACTTTGAGCGTCTTGTCCTTCGAGCCGACGAGATCGTAGAGCCGCTGCGCGAATTCGAGCGGCACGATGTTGTCGTTCTCACCGTGTATGCAGTAAAAGGGACAGCGGATGCGCTCGGCCACGCCCTGCAGCCGGTAGTTCTCCAGCTTTTTCATGCAGGCATCCATGTCCGGCATGCCGAGCACCCACGGCAGCTGGAAACCGGGCGCGGAGACTTTCGTGCCGCCCGACTCCATGATCTTGCGCCGGCGCACCCACGCTTCGTGATAATCCACGTGGCCGCCCCATGCCACGCAGGCGGCGAAGCGCGGCTCGAACGCCGCCGCGCGCGGCGCGTAATAACCGCCCATGCTGAATCCCATCACGGCGACGCGCTTCGCATCGACGTCGGGACGCTGCACGACATAATCGTACGCCGCGCTCGCAGGAACCTCGTAATCGTAGCGGCTCGGTATGTCCTGCAGGCGCAGCGCCTCGCCCTGCCCCGGCCCGTCGATGGCGAGCGTGTGTATGCCGCGGCGGCCGATCTCGACGCCGCCGAACAGCACGCTCATCTCCTTTGCGTTGTCCAGCCCGTCGAACATCACCACCGTCGGCGCCGGGCCGCTCACATCGGCCTTGTAGAACCACGCGGGCAGCGTCGTGCCTTCGTACGGCACTTCGACGCGCTCGATGTTCGGATAGCGGCGCGCGATGCCTTTGCGGAAACAGCGCAGGCAGCTGCGATACGTGTCCCGCTTGCGATCGGACGGCGCGATGAAGCGCTCGCCGCAGAAATAGTAAATCGCAGCGCGCAGGTAATAGGCTCCCGCGGTGAGCTGATGACCGGCCGCCTCCTCGGCCGCGCCGAATCCTTCGATGCGACGCGCCATCGAAGTCCATTCCTCCCACCACTTCTCGTTGTCGCCGACGTGCGCCTTGAGCTTCTGCCCGATCTGGTCGATCTCGCCCAGGGCCGCCGCGCCCTGCGCCGCCATCTCGATGCCGAACATCATGCCCTGCGACCACATGTGGTTGCCCGGGAAATACTCGAACCAGTGACTCATCTCTCGTCTCACACAGCGTAAAACGCGCATTCTAGCGGAGGGGCGCGATGGAACGGCACGTTTCCCTATGAAAATCGCAGCGAAGATGACGAGACCTGCACTGCGACCTATACCGGCAAGCGGCCGCGGGTGATGCCTACTCGGAAATTTTCTGTTTGCTGCGATACCAACGCAGGATGCGGATCGCGCTCCTGGTCTCGCGATAATTGATGATGTGACCGGTATTCGGTATCGGCAAAGCGCGCCGGCCGCGTGCTCCGGCAGGTCTGCCGATTTTTGGGTGTAACTGAATCTGCTTCAGCGCGTTCTCGACGCGCTCGACGATGAGCCGCGCCGTGAACGGGTCTTCGCACACCACTACAATCGATACGGTGGACTGGTGACTTGGCCCATGGCGTACATTGCAATCGCATAAAGTCTCACGCCGCCCCCCTTGTTTTACTAGCTCTCACAGAGATCTCGCCTTCTGAACAATGTCATCGGTTGAAATTGCTGGCGCTCGCAGAATCGCTTCTACTCGTGCTTGTTGCTTTCTCACGGGATGCACTACCTGGTTAAATATGGATAAGAAACCGTTCTTCTCCAGCAAGTTCAACGCATTGTTGATTTTCGAGAGGACATCCGCCTGAGTTATGCCGCGGGAAAATGCCCCCAGTTTGCGTCCGGCGCCTTTTTGTTTGTACAACTTTCTCAAAATCGTGAGGAGCGCTTTAATGCCCGGGTCAAGATGCGACTGCAATACCGCGTTTGTTGTGGCGACGTCGTCATAGTGATCAACTTTGCATCCATCACCGAAAATATTAGACGGCAAACCTTCCGCTGAGGCGACCCCGCTCACCCTTCCGATTGAACATGCCGACAAGCGAACACGACTGGCGCCGGAACTCGGACCAAGCACAATTTCTTCGATGATGGAGTCGCGAAGTTCTAGCCCAGTGACGATTAAGTCTTCGAAATTGAGCGTTCCGAACATACCGCCTTCAACGACTAGATTGCGAAAGTCGATAACGCTATCGCTGTTCTCGACTGCTAGTTCAATCGCGATTGACACACAATCCGCTATGAACTGCGAGTTGGCATCTCTGCCGCGGCTTTGCTTAAACAATCGTTCCGCAACCGCAATTGCAACGCTTGAACTCGCACCACTGTTCCTCAGAACGTATGCCGACATACCGAGGGCGTTATCGCACAATGCACCGATAGAATCACTCGTTTGGTCTTCGAGTTGCCCAAGAATTAACTTGGCCGTAGCGCTGCCTTGAAGTGCGGCCAGCATGTCCGCATCCACGAATGAACGGGCCCCTACTTCTTGGTCGCGTTGTGTAAGACCCGGCAGGCGCTGTAATTGTGCAAGCACACCTTCACCTGCGATCTGGCCCGTCGCGGTGCGATACGCCTCAGCTAGATCCAGACCCGTAATTGGGCCAGTGCCGCTTGGTAATGCGCGCACATGGTGAGCGAGACGCTCTAGAACCCCTCTCACCGTGTCGGGGTCCATCACGGCCCGTTCCAATCTAGCCTCGCGTTCGCAGATGCGCTGTAGAAATTCGTCCCACGCATGTCCGAACCCTTTCGAGCCATCAATACCCAACACCGATTCCACAAGTCCGTGATGCACCAAATAGGACAAGATGAGTGGCTTTCGCGGCAGCCAGTCCGGCAGTCGTTGGTTCCACCCGTAACGTCGCAAGAACGATTCGGCCCGTTCTTCTGTAAATTCGCCAAGCCTTACTATAATGTATCTGCGTACCGACAACGCCAACGCGTGCGCCATCTCGAGGTCACTATCGAAGTAATGATCGCGTCCGCATATGAAGACGCCTACGCCCGCAGGTACTTTCGACAAGAAATCACGCACACCTGTAAGCGCTTGCCTGCGTGCGTCTCGCATAAAATTACGATCTTCGAGGCGGACAATCGTCTGGGACGCAACCTCGTCGAATCCATCCAACAGCAAGTCTGCCAGGCCCGCGCGCCATGCAACAACCAAGTCTTCCCTGCGGGGGAAACCAATAACGCGCGCGTGTCGCTCGAGTATTTCGTCTGCGTACGGCTGCCCCCAATGTTCGCGAAGATTAATCGCAATCGGGATGCGGACCGCTGTTCCGTTCCTATAACGGCTCCATATCTCCCTAAATATCTCGCGCGTTGAAAGGCTCTTACCCGAGCCGAACGGCGCCATCAACACAACAATGTTACCCGCTATAAGCAACTCGGCAACGTGTTGAATCGCTTCCTCAGGTGCCACATGTCGCGTTCTTGATCCTGCTTCACCTCTATGATCTTCGACTGAGATCGGCAAAGATACGTACGCATCATCCGCCAATGTCACTGAATTATCCGCGGGGTTTCGGGCAGAACCGAATGCGCATACATTGCGTAAGGCTATATACCGCTCAAAATCAAAGAAGCGCCGCTTAAACTGGTCCAACGTCAGCGCGGTCACATTGTTCTTTCGTGCAAAGTCTATGTGCTGCGCATCGAGTTGGTCACGCGAGATGAACCATTTGACAACCGCCAGCGCGTTCTTCCGCTCTATATGCTCGGCTGCGTTCAGCTTCTTAACATCATCCCGCAGCTTGTCCAGCTTACGACTCGTCGTCATCATTATGAGATGCGTGGCATCGCGAGTACGCGCAATGCCGTCGAGTTCTCTAATTACTGGATCGTTTTCAAAATGGGCCGGCTGGCAGGTTCCTGGTGGCAGGCCCCAAACTGCTTCCGCAACAATCCGCACTTCCGCCTCGAAACCTCGCCCCTCTCCACCGATGACAGACATGTTCTCTCCTTCTTAGCACTGGGCGCTCAGCACGAACAGTAAATGACAGCAATGTGAGAGTAAAGCGCAAGCACACTCCCTGACGCTGCGAAGGACACCCATAAGGGAGACGCCCTGCTGAACATCTTCTTCCCGGGCGAAAGCTGGCTCCTGACACCGCCTGTCATATGAAATCCCGCCCCTGCGTTCCAATCTCTGCTTCGTCACGGGGTCGGACCGCGGCAATCTGTTGATCGATCGAAATAAGCCTGTGAAATGCGGCTCATCGAAGCGCTTAAAGTCAGCTTTTCGGCAGCCGAAAGAATTGCCTAAGCGCAACTCCGCAAGCCAATTAACCTTCCACCAGCTTCTCGAAGAAAAAACACTCCGGCAAAAACGCCGGCGCGATATATTCGACATCCTTCGCAGACACACCGCATGCGCGAAAATGATCGCGCCAGTTTCGGACGATCGCGACGATGCCGTCGATTTCCTTCTTCGCAGCCTCGATGCTCAAGCCGAGCCGCTCGCATTGCGAAAGCAGGTTGTAGATGCTTGCCGTGCGGCCGTACGTGCCTATCGTCATCGCGAGGTCGCGACGTTCGAGGCTGGCCAGAGGTACAGGCACCAGGTCGTACGCCGGTGTTAGCCGCCAACCGCGCGCGGTGCGGCGGACAGCGTGGTTGCGAGGATGATCGTCGTGGTTCGTCACAGCAGCGTTGAAGACCATACGCCGGAATAGCTCAGTGCGATCTTCGTCGGGTTTTTCCGACCAGCGGCGCAGTTGATCGGCGAGCAACGGATAAGACCAGCGTTCCCGATCCAGATAGTTTTCGTCGCAGTCCAGCATGGTGAGCGCGCTCACCAGCCCGAAGCGCAGATAGCCGCCCTCTGTGCGTTCGCGGTCGAAGCGCTCGACCATGAGCACGTCGCGTCCCGCGAGGGATTGCAGGCGCGCATTGCAGACCGTGATGCCGCAGTGACGCGCGAGCTCGAGCGTGGCACACTCGACGCGCTGAAGATTGCAGCGGTCTGCTTTTTCCGGAAACTTGCCGATCCACAGGCGATCGTCGTCCTCGATGGTGGCTTTCGGCCTCGCTCCGCCCATCGACGTGCCCGGCTCGAGCTGCTCCAGGAGGTGCTCGGGTACCCGCCTGCCTTCTTCGATCGCTTCTGCGGCTGCGACCAACTCCGTCAATTGATGCGTACGATTGTAGCGACGCGCCGGCGCGGGAGGCGCGAGCTTGAGGCTGAAGCTCAGATAACCGGCGCCGTCCTGCGGACCGTTCAGCAGGTAATCGATCTCTTCCAGGTCGCCGGCACTGCGTTGAAGCTTATGCTCGATCACACGCCGCCCCCACGCGTCGGGCCCCGCATCACGCACGGCGCCGGGGATTCCTTTCAGCTTTGTGAATTCGTGGACGCGATTGCCGAGCGGAAGCTGGAACGGATCGAGCTCTATCGCATCGCTGCGCTCCACGTAACGGTCGCCGTATCGGAAGCGGCCGACGAATGTTCCGTCCCGCAGCTTCTCGACTTTCAACAACGCGGCCGGCACGACGTTGAGCGTACCGGGCAACTGAACGTAGACGTAGGCCTGGAGCTCAGAAGTCATATTCGCTCTTCGACTTCTGCGACTTGCGCACGCGCACGGGCCGGCGTGACGCCTCCAAAGTCTTGCCGTGGATATCGGCGTCGGGGTGCGCGACGCTGTCGAGCGTCTTGTCGAGACCCAGCGCCCACAGCACCGTCACGTAGACCCCCATCGCGACGCCGGCCCTGCCGAGCTCGAGTGCGTTGAGGGTGTTGCGATTGATGCCGGCCTTGATCGCCAGATCGGCGATCGACATGCCGCGGCGGGTTCTGGCCAGTCGCACGCGGTAGCCGAGTTCCTTGATGCGCTCGGTTGCCTCGACGGGAAGAGTCTTCCTGATGCCCATAAATTTAGGAGCTAAACGTGTTAATGCCTAATATATTAGTCTTTATCAACCATGGTCAACCCTCCTAATCAATGCAATGCCTAATTAAATAGGCTATAAGAGAGTTTTTGCCTACATTATTAGGCATTTACAGCCATCACACCTACTGCCAGGGTGCTGGCCCGGGTTTCTCATGTTGCCGGATTTTACGTCACTTGTTACGATAATCCATGCCTAACGCCCGCCATCCTCCGATCAAGCGCTCGCGCGGCCGCCCCTCGACCGGCAAGGCACAAACCGCCGCCGAGCGCATGCGCCGCTATCGCGCCCGTCAGCGCGCGGCAGGTCTGCGCATCGTCACGCGCGTCGAGCCCGTGCGCACGCTGCCGGCCGGCGCACTGAAGCATCGCATCATCGAAGCCCGCAGCCTCGCCATGCATTGCATTGCCGCTCAGAAGATCGAGCGTGAGCCCGCCCTCCTGAATACGGTGCGGCAAACGCTGGAATCGTGGCGTTCGCGATACGGCGACAACGTGCCGCGCGCGCTGGACGAATGGAAATCCATACTCGAGCAGCCGTGGCCCGCAATTGCCGCCCTCATAACCGATCCGGGAGAGCAGGCCGCCCGGCTGCGGCAGTCCACGCCGTTCGCGAGCGTCCTCACCGCACCGGAGCGGGAACGGGTGTATGAAGCGTTCCGAGCTTGAGCACCTCATTCGCGCCGCCGGCCGAATCTCCGGCGAACGCGAACTCGTGATCGTGGGCAGCCAGGCCATCCTCGGCCAGTTTCCCGACGCGCCCATAGCGCTGCTCACGTCGATGGAGGCCGACGTCTATCCCCGCTCGCGACCCGCACGCGCGGATGACATCGATGGCGCGATCGGCGAAGGCTCCGTCTTCCATCAGACGCATGGCTACTATGCACAAGGCGTGGGCCCGGAGACGGCCACTCTGCCTGCAGGCTGGGACAAGCGTCTCGTGCGTGTCGAAAATGCGAATACCGGCGGGTCCGTCGGTCTTTGCCTGGAAGTACATGATCTCGCGATCTCGAAGTACGTCGCGGGCCGGGAGAAAGATCGCGAGTTCACACGCGAGCTTGCTCGCCACGGCATGACCGCCCTGAAAACACTGGTGGAACGGCTGGCACTCACGACGCTCGATCCCAGCGTCGCGAAAATAGTCGCGGCTCGCATCGCGCGCGATTTTCCGCGTGCGCGAAGGAGCCCTTGAGACTGGCGCCGGCAGACGCCGTATCCCGGTAACGCCCCCGTATAATGGCTCACCATGAAAGCCGAAACACCCTTGCTCGCCAATCACACGCCGATGATGCAGCAGGCATACGGGCCTGATTCACTTGCGAATTTGTGAACCGTCGACGGCGACCTACACCGCGGCCTATACTGCGGCAATAACAAGTCTCCGCGCCGCACGGCCCGCTATCACTAGTCGGAGTAGCTGGTTACGTGGCTCTCCTCGAAATCCACTAAGTCTCCGACACGCATCCCGTCGTGCGTTTCCTCAATACTCGGCTCAAAGCCGAAAATCTCGCCCCGAAATACGCCGGGTGCCGGTTGAGTGATGGACCGGACAAGCACATCTTGCCCCCGGTGCTTGAGCGTCACGGTGCCCGCCTCGCCGATAGAAAAGTCCCGGATCTGAGCGGAGGTGGCATTTTGGACTCGCACAGGAGAGAAGTCGGACCGCCGCCGCTCAAAGGCACGCTCACTCGCGCTGTGAATCGTAGGCATAGTTGCTCCTCGCGTAGCTACTCCGTGAATTATACGGACGGCGCGCCGCGTGTGAGCGTCGCCGGTGCGGCGCCTACAGGTTCGTGAATTCCTGCGCACGGCACGCGATCTGCCGGCCGGTGGTCAGGTTCCTCACAATGCGGCAGACACAGCAACCGGCCACCGTGGTGGCCGCTGGAAGCGCCTGGCCGGATTGCGGCATCCATGAGTCCCGCACGGCCGTCTGCCGAGACGCTGCAAACGCCGCTTTATGCTGACCGGGGCCAGCTATCCACGAGATTCTGAAGGGCCTGTTCTATCGCGTTGCCTAAGTCCGTCGCGCTTTCTTGTAGCGTTTGCGAGAGTATGGCCGTCGCATAGTCCGCTGCACAGACGTGCAGGAACGCAGCCACTAGCTGTGGGTTTCTCTTCGCTTTGTCTTCTCCCATAACGCGGTCGATCGCGGTTATAGCATGGCGCAAATAATCTTCCGCCGTCATGCCTGCTTGGCGCATAAGCGTCTCAGCCTTAGCTTCTACTCTATTGGTGAACATTGGCGTCTTTCTTCTTGTTGAATGGGCTTCCATGATAGCGCCGCCATAGAGATAGAAAACGGAAAAGAAAAAGCCCGCACTGGGCGGGCTTTTGTCCCTGCCATGTGGCACCGCGTTATGCCGCGACGGCTCGCATCGGCAACACGCGACCGTAACCCTGTGCGCGCATCATGCGTCGCTTCACGAACTCCCACGCGAATTCTGGAATGGCATCGCTGCCGAGCATGGCGACTACGCGCGGGTCTTTGCGAAGTGCTCTTGCCAACGAAGCAACGGTGCAGGGGCAATGCTTGCTAGAATGTGACTTAGCCATGGTGCGGTTCTCCTAAGGAACTGCGCTTTGGTTAGGCCGGCTCGGTGCTTCGAACACCTTGCCGGCCGTTTCGCCTCTTATGCCAGGCGCATGAACACTGTATAGTGCGATTGTCCTGCGTGTCAATTATTTATTTGCTAATCAGTGGTTTAGCAGACGCTAAATGTTGAGCAACGGCTAAAGCATGGCAATGTTCCTTGATGATGCCGAGATCTCGGACCTGACTCGGATTCGTCATCGACAGAAGATCCGGCGCTATCGCGAACAGGCCGCTGCGTTAAGTGCCATGGGCATACACTACCTTGTTCGCGGTGATGGCAGTCTCGTCGTGTCGCGCGCACACGTCGAAAAGATGCTTGGTGTCCATAACGGTGGCAGGCCCGAGCCAGTGCCGAATTGGGATGCAGGTTTCGATTGGTCGTTGGCATACGCACAAGAACGAGAGCGAATGCGGATGCACCGAAAGGCAGAGCAGGACAAGATAGATGCGGCGCGGGCAAAGCGCCGCGCGGTGCAGGAGGCGGCCGGTCTGATAAAAAAAAAAAAAGCGGCCGGCCGAGGGATGAAGAAGCAAGAGATCGGCCACGGCACTCACTAATTCGACGCTTTGCCAAAGGACGCCTGTGTTCCTTCCTCGCCGACGACGAGGTCATCGACGCCATCCGCGTGCCGCCAACGGCTCAAGCGCTACGAGATGCAGGACTCGGTGCATGTGCAGCTCGGCATTGAGCACGGCGACGCGCACATCGCGGTCGGCCGGCGCATCGGCGTGGCGGAAAAAGCTAAGACGACAGCGGATGTGCTCGACCGCTAAGCGGTCGAAATAGAAAACCCAGGGGAGGCACGCATGTATCGAGTCATCGTAACGCTGCTCGTTGTAGTCGGCTTATCAGGTTGCATAACAATCACGCTGCCCGTCGTCGGTGCGTTCAAGACGGGCGATGAGCAGTTCCGTGGAGAGGCGACTGGCCGCCTTGATGGCACTGGCACGTTGACGATTCGCTCCGAGCGCGGCCGATCGTGCAGCGGTAGCTACAAGCGAAGTTCCAGCGGCGTTACTGGCGAGGGTCGCTTCACCTGCACTGACGGGAAGACAGGCGACTTCTACTACACGACGCACGGCAATCCTAACAACGGCGAAGGCTTTGGCAAAACCGACGACGGCGATATGTTCCGGTTTCGCTTCGGCGGGCCGGAGTACGTGCGGCAGCAGCAACGCGCATGGGAAGCATTGGCCGAGACAATGCAGTCGTTGAACCCGCCTACCCGCACAACGGACTGTATGGCCCTCGCGGGCACGGTCCACTGCACGACACGCTGAACCAAATAATAAAAAAAAAAAAAAAGAGGCCCGCGCGAGGGCGGGCCAACAGGACTACCACCAGGACGGTTAAGGTGTAGTAGTCGCGACTTGATCTGACAGATTCCCGTTTCGGGAGGTTGTTTGTTGTCAGCTCAGGTTCAGTTCAGTGCGGCTACTTTTGCGTCCCAGATCTCCTTTCCGGCAAGCATAGTGGCGAATG
>Ga0255338_1000980_pt1 | contig 64231 bp, 64 predicted proteins | sample MeOH1_35cm_T4_19_FD_203715 | JGI IMG/M metagenome (GOLD analysis project Ga0255338, IMG submission 203715) | Sandy soil microbial communities from University of British Columbia, Vancouver, Canada - MeOH1_35cm_T4_195 | ecosystem: Engineered > Artificial ecosystem > Sand microcosm > Unclassified ... | reverse complement strand
TCACGGAGTTCCTGAGGGTACTTGTAGTTCGCCATGATGAGTCTGGGGTGATCCTTCCGGGATATCTGGCTCACCCTCAATGAAACCAGGGACGATTCAGAAACCCACCACGAGCAGAATCAAACCCAGAATGATCATGAGTGTCACCTCGCTGTCGGTGCCCGTTGCCGGTCGGATCCGGGCCTTGCCGAGGGGATACCCGCATCGGATGTGCCGAAACCTCACGAACCTCACACCGGTGGACAGCAGGTACTTCGCGTCGATTCGTGGCGCGCCGACGGTCCCGGTGGCATTGTCTGGGGCATGCCTACTTCGGAGAACCCCGGGGACAGCGTCCCGGGCGAGTACAGCGTCGACGACGAGGACCAGTTGCAGCCGGAGGACTCCCTGATCGACCGCGGCGTCGACGACGTCCTCGACGAGGGATTCTCACCGATGGAACGGCCCGTCGGCCTCGACCGGCACGAGACCCTGGACGAGCGGCTCCGTGAGGAGGAGCCCGAACGGGAGGACGAGGGCGAGAGCGAGTTCCGCAGCTCCGTCGCCGAGGCCGGCCGGACGCGCGCCGGGCGCCTCGTCGCGCCGGACGAGGGCACCGCCGAGGACGAGGACGCCGAGTTGTTCGGAACGGACGTGGGAATCGACGGGGGCGCCGCGTCCGCCGAGGAAGCGGCCGTGCACCTGATCGACGAGGAGGATTCCGGCCGGGAGGACTGAACGGCGACGGCCCGGCACCCGAGAACTCGGATGCCGGGCCGGATATCGGCCGGAGGGACGCTCAGCCGGATCCGGTGCCGAGCAGGGACGATTCGTCGTTCTTCCACCGCTCGAGCAGGTACGCGGCGAGCCGGCCCTCGAGGTATTCCATCGCCTCTGCGCCGAACGCGACGTCGCCGGCGCAGCGCGGCTCGCGCTCGACGAGATCACCCGCCACGTCGTAGCGGAGCACCTGCTCGTGCACCGCGTCCGCCTCGATGTGCTCGGTGTAGAAGTGGATGCACGCGTCCGGCGCGCCCAGGCGTTCGAGGCCGCGTGCCATCCGGCGCGCCATCGGCGAGGAGGTGATCTCCGCGGAGGCGAACAGGCCCACGAGTTTCGGGGTGTGCGCGCGGTGCAGTCCGCACAGGGACATGAAGTTCACCGTCGCGAGCGTCTCCGCGGGCACCCGGTCCAGATAGGCCAGGTATCCCGTGTCGAGACCGGCCGCGGCGAGCAGGTCCGAGTAGAGGACCGAGTGCATGCGCTCGGCCCGGCCGCCGCCGAACTCGTCGAACTCCACCGCCACCAGCGCCGCCTTCGCCCTGCCGGTGAGCCGCGGGATGGCGAACGAGTGGGGGTCGGCCTCCTTGAGGTGGTAGACGGACCGGTGGACGAAGAACTCGCGCACCTGCTCCCACGTGCCCCGGTCACGGATGTGATGGGACACGCCCCACGCGTCCTCGGGTTCGCGGCACAGGCCGTCGAACACCCGCTGGGGATCGTCGCCCGACGGCACGTCGGCGCGCAGCCGGTCCAGGAAGAGCCGTTCGAGACCGGCTCGGACGGCCAGCGGGCCCGGCGCCCATTCCCAGCCGGCGTCGACCCCGTCGAACCCGCGGTAGGACAGTTCGTACAACACCGTCAGAGCCAGCTGGGCATCCTCGCCGTAGGGGTCGGTCCCGGCCACCTCGATCGGCCAGAGGCCGGTGTCGGCCGGACGCGCGAGCCGTTCGATCACCTGCCGGGAGACAGGCCCCCGGGCCTGGGGGAGGGCGGCGGACTGCAGCACGGCGGTCGCAGAATTCGCAGGCATGTGCGCGGATACCCGGACCCGATTCGTGCGAAACGCCGGGTGTGGGGCGGGTCCGGGCGGGTATCCGCCCGGACATGAACAGTGAAAAAAGCGACGGTGACAACAGCGACGTGGAGAACGGGACTGCATCCGGCGGCGAGGATGTCGAGCGCCCGCCGCACACGATCGATTACCCCGGTGAGACGGCCGACATGGCCGAGCAGCCCCGCGACGAGATGCGGAACTATCGGGGCCGCGACCTGCTCGCCGGCCGCAAGGCCCTGATCACCGGCGGTGACTCCGGTATCGGGCGCGCGGTGGCGGTGGCCTTCGCGAAGGAGGGCGCCGACGTCGCGATCGCCTACCTCGACGAGCACGACGACGCCGAGCACACCGCGGACCTCGTGCGGCGTGCGGGTCGTCGATGCCACCTCCTCCCGGGAGATCTCGCCGCGGCGGACCACTGCCGGGCGGTCGTCGCCGAGACGGCCGCGGCGCTCGGCGGCCTCGATCTGCTGGTCAACAACGTCGCGTACCAGGAGCCGGTGGACGACCTCACCGAACTCGACGACGCCCAGTGGCGGCGGACGTTCGCGGTGAACATCGACAGCTACTTCCACGTGACGAAGGCGGCGCTCGCCCACCTGCCGCGCGGTTCCGCGGTGATCAACACCGCCTCCATCAACGGTCTGCGGGGCAACAAGTCGCTGATCGACTACTCGGCCACCAAGGGTGCGGTGCTCGCGCTGACGTACTCGCTGGCGCAGTCGTTCCAGGACCGGGGAATCCGCATCAACTGCGTCGCGCCGGGACCGGTGTGGACGCCGCTGATCCCGGCGACCATGGATGCGGAGAAAGTCGCGACGTTCGGGCAGCAGGCCCCGTTCGGCCGGGCGGCGCAGCCGGACGAGATCGCACCCTCGTACGTGTTCTTCGCCTCCGAGACGATGTCGTCGTACTACAGCGGTGAGGTGCTCGCACCGATCGGTGGTGAGACGCTGCCGGGCTGAGCCGGGTCAGCGTCGGTATCGCCAGGGGTAGGCCACCCACAGGGTCAGGAACAGCACGACCGTGACGATGCCCCCGGCGATGCCGGCGGCGGTGTTGACCACCAGCCCGACGACCAGCACGACGACGCCGGCCATCGCGACCCCGAGCAGGAGCAGGCCCGCCATGGCGAAGCGGTGCGCCGTGACCACCAGTTCCGGGAGGCGGCGCTGCCGGAAGAGCAGGCGGTGCATACCGACGGGGGCGACGAGCAGGATGGTGGCCGTGATCGACGCCAGCACGGTGACGAGATAGACGCCGCGCTGGAAGCCGGTCAGCTCGTCGAACCGGCTCTGGAACGGCAGGGTGAGCAGGAAGCCGGTGAGGAGCTGGACGCCGGTCTGCACGACGCGCAGCTCCTGCAGCAGACTCGACCAGTTCCGGTCCAGTCGCTGCACGGGCGTCTCGTGCCGGACCCGCTTGTTCCAGTCCTCGTTCGGAACCGCTGTGGGCTGCACTCTCTCGGCATGCCCCGTACGGCGCTCGTCAAACCTCCCCGGTAGCACCACCGTCCTCTTGTGACCTGTGTCACTGTGGGGGTACTGTCGGCTCCACCAGGGACAACGTCGCTCCGAGGAAAGGAGGGCGGTCATGAAGCTCAATCTGTTCGTCGCATGGACCGGCTACATGCTCGCGTTGGTCTCGATCGTGAGTCTTGCGGGTTTCCTCTACGCCGCGGGGTCCGGCAACGGCGGGTGGGCGCTCGTCGCGGGCGCGGTGTGCGTCCTCGCGGTGGCGTCGGCGATCGCGATGATCGGTAGTACCGTCCATCACGACCATCGTCTGCATCGCGAGACACCGCACCTGTTCTGACGGTTCCGCCGTCTCACGCCTCGGCCAGGCGCCGCTTCTCGAGTTCCACATCGAATCCGGCTGCCGGCCAGTCCAGGTCGAGGCGTTCGAACGCGTCGACGAGCAGTTCCATGACGGCGATGCGGCTGTACCACTTGCGGTCGCAGGGCACGACATACCAGGGGGCGTGCTCCGTCGAGGTCTTGTCCAGCATCGCCTGGTACGCCTCCTGGTAGGCGGGCCACAGCGTGCGTTCGGAGACGTCGCCGGGGTTGTACTTCCAGTGCTTGTCCCGCCGCTCGAGCCGTTCGGCCAGGCGGCGCTTCTGCTCGTCGAGCGAGACGAACATCGCCACCTTGACCAGCGTGGTCCCACTGTCGACGAGTTCACGCTCGAACTGGTTGATCTCGTCGTACCGGGTGCTCCACACGCTCTCGGGCACGAGGTTGCGGACCCGCACGACGAGCACGTCCTCGTAGTGCGAGCGGTCGAACACCCCGAGTTGTCCCGCCCGCGGCAGCGCCTTGTGGATGCGCCACAGGTAGTGGTGGCGCTTCTCCTCGGGCGTGGGTACACCGAACGACGTGTGGTCGACGCCCTGCGGATCCACGTGGCCGATGACGTTGCGGACCATGCCGCCCTTGCCCGCGGTATCCATGCCCTGCAGGATCAGCAGGATTGACCGGCGGTCCCCCGAGCGTCCGTTGGCGAACAGCATCTCCTGCAGGCGCGAGAGCACCGCCCCGCGTTCCTCGATGAGCCGTTCGCCGGTGGCCTTGTCGCCGGTGAAGCCCGGGGTTCCGTTCGTCTCGATGTCGGCGACCCTGGTCCCGGGGTGGGCACGGAGCACCTCGACGGCCGGCGCCTGCCACGGATCGGTGCTCTTGACGGTCATCTGCCGAGCGTGCCACATCCCGTGGCCGGATCAGCCGAGTTCGAGCTCGGTGTCGTCCGGGCGGGTGGGGTAGGGCGGAGCCGACATCCCGTCGACCATGTGGCTGCCCCACAGGTCCGTCTCGGTGATCCGGGCGATCGCCGGAACGGGGCCGTCGGGTCCGGGCACTGTGAGGTGGACGTCGGTGCCGGGGGAGAGGTCGGTGCCCGGCAGGGCTGCCGCGAGTCCGCGGAGACGCCCCCGCCAGCGGTAGCGGCCGCTGATCGGGTCGAATGCCCCCGAGAGCTGGACCTCCGTCGTGGCGTGCTGCTCGCCGACGGTGACCTCGGCGGGGCCGCGGTAGCCGTCGGGTTCGTCGTCGTGTGGGTCGGACATGCCCGCGACCTTACATGTAAACGCCAGTTACATAAACAGGGTCACGGGGTGCCGGCGTCCGGAAGCAGCGGGTGCGGCCGGCTCTTGAAGCGGGCCGGCGAGCCGCCGACGGCTGCGATCCCGGATATGCCGCCCCAGGTCATCATCGTGAGGTAGTCGGTCAGGTCCTCCGCCGACATCGACTTGTTGGAAATCCACCAGTGGGTGGCGAGCTGGATCGCGCCCACGATCGCGTACGCCCACGGGACGGACCCGCCCGAGTCCATCTCCAGGTGCCTCAGCCGCTCACCGATCACCGTCGCGACGAGCTCGGCGATCATCCGCTCCGAGTCGGCCACGACGTCGCGCCCGGCCGCGGCGCTGTTGGTCATCACGTACAGATACACCTCGGGATCGGAGGCGACGGTCTCGACGTAGGTGGCGATCGCGACCCGGGTCAGGTCGTACTCGTCGAGGTCCTCGGCCACCGCCGCGTAGATGCGCGGCGCCAGGATCGTCTCCACGTACCGCAGCATCGTCGCCGTGGTCAGGTCGTTCTTGTCGGTGAAGTACCGGTAGAGAACGGTCTTGGAGACACCGATCTCGGCGGCGATCTCGTCCATCCCGACGTCGCGTCCGCGGGACCGGATCGCCTTGATCGTGCCGTCGACGAGTTCCTCGCGCCGGGCGATCTTGTGTTCGTGCCAGCGACGCTTGCGGCCGTCCTGTTTGGTCGGCGCGGCGGCCGTCGGGACCGGCGTGTCGGTCGGGGACGGGGGCTGGGGAACTCGGTGGTTCGGCACTGGGTGGCACATCCGTTCGCTCGATCGTCCGTCCAGTTTAGAGGGGGCCACGCGGCCGGCCGTGCGGACGTCCCGTTCGGGGCACGACGTCCGTTTCCGCCGCGTCCGCCCTCGCCGGGCGCAGCTTCGGCACAATAGCGGAGGTGCAGCTGATGAGCATCGACGATGACGCCAAGCGCAGGGACCTGCGCCGGATGAAGGCGGTCGCCACCGGCTTCCTGCTCGTGGCGACCGCAATCTACCTGTTCTGCCGCTGGCAGGAGACGCGCGGCGCCGGCGAATGGGTGGGGTACGTGCGGGCCGCCTCCGAGGCCGGGATGGTCGGCGCGCTCGCGGACTGGTTCGCGGTCACGGCGCTGTTCCGGCATCCGCTGGGCATCCCCGTTCCGCACACGGCCATCATCAAACGGAAGAAGGATCAGCTCGGGGCGAGCCTGAGTTCGTTCGTCGGCTCCAACTTCCTCGCCCCCGAGGTGGTGTCGGCGAAGGTCGAGAACGCCCGGATCCCGCTGCGCCTGGGAACCTGGATGGCGGAGCCCGAACACGCCGAGCGGATCGCGCAGGAGACGTCGACGGTGCTGCGGGGACTCGTGACGGTCCTGCGCGAGGAGGACATCCAGCAGATCATCGACAACACCATCGTCAAGCGCATCGCCGAGCCGGAGTGGGGGCCGCCCATCGGCCGGGTGCTGTCCGAGCTGCTCGCCGAGAACCGGCAGCTGCCGCTGATCGACATGCTGGCCGAACGGGCTCACCAGTGGGCCCTCGGCAGCCAGGAGACGATCGATCGCATCATCAGCCGCGACTCGCCGTCGTGGTCGCCGAAGTTCGTGGACCTGCTGCTCGGCGAGCGGATCCACCGCGAGCTGGTCGAGTTCACCTGGAAGGTGCGGTCCGACCCCGACCACGAGGTGCGTGTGGCCGCGAACCGGTTCCTCGCCGACTACGCGCGGGACCTGCAGCACGATCCGGTCACCATCGCCAAGGCGGAGAAGGTCAAGGCGGAGATCATGGGTCGGGAGGAGGTCACCCAGCTGGCCTCCGCGACCTGGCGGGCCGCCAAGCGGATGATCCTCGAGTCGGTCGACGACCCGCACAGCACGCTGCGCACGAAGGTCACCGAGAACGTCATCCACTTCGGGGTGCGGCTGATGGAGGACCACGAGCTGCGCGGCAAGTTCGACCGCTGGCTGCTCGACGGGGCCCGGTACATCGCGGCCAACTACGCCGACGAGATCACCGCGGTCATCCGGGAGACGGTGGAGCGCTGGGACGCGGAGGAGGCCAGCCGCAAGATCGAGCTCCAGGTGGGGCGCGATCTGCAGTTCATCCGGATCAACGGCACGGTGGTCGGGTCGCTCGCCGGTCTGGCCATCTACACGTTCTCGAATCTGCTGTTCGCGTGACGTTCCACACCTGCTAGCAGAGTGCTTGCTACAGCTAGCACTTGTCGGTACAGTGGAACCGTGTCCACGAAGGAACGGGGTGAACCCGCCGACGGAGGGGACGATGACAAGGACGATGCGTCCGGCGCCACCGAGATCGCCACGCGGGTGGTCAGCACTGCCGCGCAGGACATCGGCAGTTTCATCCGCTCGCAGCGCGAGGCGGCGCAGGTGTCCCTGCGTCAGCTTTCCCAGCTCGCCGGCGTCAGCAATCCCTATCTGAGCCAGATCGAGCGAGGGCTGCGCAAGCCCTCGGCCGAGGTGCTCGGGCAGATTGCCAAGGGGCTCCGGATGTCCGCGGAGGTCCTCTACGTCCGGGCCGGGATCCTGGAGCAGCGCCCGACGAGCGCGGTGCGCGACGCGCTGCTGGCCGACGCCGTGCTCAACGAACGGCAGAAGCAGGTCCTGCTCGACATCTACGAATCGTTCTGCCGAGAGAACGGTTCCTACCCTTCCGGGGCGGACCTCTCACCCGAGGTGTCTGCACCCGAGGTATCCGCACCCGCGGCCGCTGCCCCGAACGGCGCGACCGACCCCGATCGACAGGAGAACTGACATGACCGATCCGAAGAACCTCGCCACCCCGCTGTACGCCGCTGTCGGCGCCGGCGACACCGTGGTCCAGGCGGTGGCCGACATCGTGGCTCGCACCCGCCGTCGCGCCGAGACCACCCAGACCGACGTCGGCGACCGGGTCGACAGTGCCCGGGGCCGTCTCGCCGACTTCCAGGAGGACCTGACCGAGAACGTCGAGTCCCTGCGCGAGCGGCTCGCCGGCCTGCCGGCCGAACTGCCCGAGGATCTCGCCGAGCTGCGCGAGAAGTTCACCGCAGAGGAGCTGCGCAAGGTCGCCGAGGCCTACCTGAAGGTGGCCTCCGACATCTACACCGCACTCGCCGAGCGCGGTGAGGAGACCATCGAGCGGCTGCGCAAGCAGCCGGTCGTGGAGGAGGGCATCGGTCGCGCCGAGGCCGCGTTCGGTGACGCCGTCGAGCTCACCGAGGAGGCGCTGGGCACCGTGGCCCGACAGACCCGCGCCGTGGGCGAACAGGCCGCCCGGCTCGCGGGCCGCGCCGCCGGCCGGATCGAGGAGACCGCCGGCGACGTCGGCGAGGCCATCTCCGGGGCCGGCGAGGAGGCCGGCCTGCGGGTGCTCGACCTCGGTGGCCAGGCCCAGGAGGCGGCTTCGGAGGCCGCGGACCGGGTCGAAACCGCCGCGCTCGAGCTCGACGAGGCCGCCACCAAGGTCGAGGAGGCCGCGGAGAAGGCAGCCGCGCCGAAGACCGAGGCTCCGGCGCCCAAGACGCCGGCCAAGGCCCCCGCCAAGGCTGCGGCCAAGACGCCGGCCAAGGCGCCCGCCAAGAAGGCGGCGCCGCGCAAGACCACCGGCGCCTGATCACACCGGTCGGTAGAACCGCCGACGGCCCCCACGCGACCTCCGCGTGGGGGCCGTTGCTCGTACCATGGGAACGTGCCCAACGTCGATTCTCTCGCCGCCCTGATCATTTTCGCTCTGCAGATCGTCGCGCTCGCCGGGGCGGGTTTCGCCCTCCTGCATGCCGTGCGGCAGCCCGCCGAGGCGTTCCCCGCGGTCGACAAGCTCACCAAGCCGGTGTGGCTCGGCATCCTCGCCGCCTCGCTGCTGGTGATCGTCGTCTTCTGGGGCACCTTCATGATGCTCGGAATCATCGCGGTGATCGCCGTGAGCGTGTACCTCGTCGACGTGCGACCGCGGGTGGACGAGGTACAGCGGCCGCGCTGGTAGTTCCGCTCGGAGGTCTTGACAAGCGCCGAGCGGTTGATGACACTTCGGGTAACGGGTAATTACCGAGACGAGGTGATCGACGATGGCGCTCACCCGGACCGTCCGCACGGACGACCGTGAGGACACCGCCGAGAGGCTGCTGGCCTCCGCGGCCCGTTCCTCCTACGACCCGGCCCTCGAGATCGACTGGGACGCCCCTGTCCCCGCCGACAAGTACGGGATGACCCCCGAGTGGAGCAGCCTCTACGGCACCGCCCTGTGGGAGTCGATGAGCGAGCGGCAGCGGATCGTCCTGACCCAGCACGAGGCCGCCAGTATCGCCGGCACCGGCATCTGGTTCGAGATGATCCTGATGCAGATGCTCGTGCGCGACCTCTACCGCCGTGACCCCGCCACCGCCTACGTCCAGTTCGGGCTCACCGAGATCGCCGACGAATGCCGGCACTCGACGATGTTCGCGCGCGCGGCACAGCACTTCGGGATCCCGTCCTACCGGCCGAAACGCTGGATCCGGGAGAGCGGCCGGCTGTTCAAGGCCACGGCAGGCGGGGCCCTCGCGTTCGGTGGAACCCTGTTCGCCGAGGAGATCCTCGACGCGATGCAGCGCGACTTCATGCGCGACGAGCGGGTCCAGCCCGTCACCCGCACCGTCAGCCGCATCCACGTCGTCGAGGAGTCCCGGCACATCCGCTACGCGCGCGAGGAGATCGTCCGCCGCACCCGCCACCTGTCCCGCACCGAGCGCGTCCGCGTCCGGCTGCAGCTGGGCATCTCCGCGTACTTCGTCGTCACGAGCCTCGTGCACGACGACGTCTACGCCGCCGCGGGGCTCGACGTGGCCGAGGCCACGGCTGCGGTACGGGCCAACACGCACTACCACGACCGGCTCCGTGAGGGCGCCCGACGGACGATCGAGTTCCTCGACGGCGTGGGCCTGATCGGGGGGCCGTCGACCCTGCTGCTCCGCCGCGCCCACGTCCTGTGATCGCGGACCCGTCCCTCGGCCGTCGCGTCCCGCGACGGCCGTCGTTCCAGGAACCAGGAGAACAACACAGGTGAAGAAGCCGTCCCGCAGGACCACCCTGGCGCTCGCCGGGGTGGCCGGCGCTGCCGCCGTCGCCGGACTCGTGGCCTACCGCGCCCGCCGTCGCCGCACCGTGGTGCGCGCCGCCGACCGGCCACCGCATGCGCTGCTCGCGCCGCCCACGCTGGACCCCGACATCGTCGACCTCACCACCGACGACGGCGCTCACCTCCACATCCGCGCCTACGGCGATCCGGACGCCGACCCGATCGTGCTCAGCCACGGGTGGACGTGCAACGCCGACTACTGGATCCCGCAGATCAACGCACTCGCCGGGCGCTACCGGGTGATCACCTACGACCAGCGCGGTCACGGCCGCAGTGACCTCGGTACCCGGACCTTCGGCCCCGACGTCCTCGCCGACGATCTCGCAGCGGTCCTCGCGGCGACGGTGCCGGCCGGCCGCAGGGCAGTCCTCGCCGGGCACAGCATGGGCGGCATGAGCATCATCGCGTGGGCCGGCCGCCACCCCGAGCAGGTGCGGGAGAAGGCGTCCGGAGTGCTGCTCGCGAGCACCGGCACCGACAGCCTGCTCGCCGAGGCCGCGCTGCTGCCGCCCCGCCTGGGCCGGGTACCGGAGCCCGTCGCGCGGCGTGTTCTCGGCGCCGCCGTGCCGCTCGTCGCCTCCCCCCTGACCACCCGCGCGCTGAAGTACGTCGCCCTCGCGCCCGGTTCGAGCACCGCCGAGGTGGAGTTCTGCGAGAAGATCGTGCTCGGCTGCACCCCCCGGGCCCGGGGCAACTGGGGGACGGCGCTCAGCGCAATCGACATCCGAACGGGGCTCGAGCACCTCACCGTCCCGACCACCGTGCTGGTCGGCACCGCGGACCGCCTCACGCCGCCGGTGCACGCGCACCGGCTCGCCGAGGCCCTCGAGGCCGCCGGGCACCTCGAGCATTTCGTCGTCCTCGACGGGATCGGACACATGAGCTCGGTCGAGGCGATCGACGCGTTCGACGACGAACTGCTGTACCTCGCCGAACGGGAGCCCGTGCAGGCAACCGCCTGACGCTCCCATCCGCGGGGGTCGCGGCACCGAACCCCCGATGTGCCGTCGACCGGAGAAGGACCCGTGACAGTGTCGGGCCACCGCGCCGCGCGTGCCCTCGCCGGACTGGTGTCGTTCGGCGTCGTCCTCGGCGTCGGCGAACTGCTCGCCGTGCTGATCGGCCCGGCGTCGTCGCCGTTCTACGCAGTCGGCGCCACGACCGTGGACCGGGCGCCCGCGTGGGCCCGCGAGTTTGCGATCGACACCTTCGGAACGTCGGACAAACCGGCGTTGTTCATCGGCATGTCGGTGATCCTCGCGGTGCTCGCCGTGGTGGCGGGGCTGCTCGAACAGCCCCGCCGCCCGCGTGGCGGCGTCGTCCTCGCGGTCCTGGCCGCCGTCGGCGGGTACGCGGCGCTGAGCCGGCCGGGCGCCACCGCCGTCGCCGCGCTGCCCACGGTCGTCGGCGCCGTCGCGGGCGCGGTGCTGCTGCAGTACGCTGTCCGGCTCCTTGCCGCATCCGGCGTCCGCGACGACGGGACGGTCACCCCGGCGGCGTGGCCGCGCCGCCGGTTCCTCACGGTGCTCGGCACCGCGGCCGCCGTGGCCGTGGCCGCCGGCGCCGCCGGCCGGCGCCTCACCGACCGGCTGGCGCGGGCCGTCGAGGACCGTGCCCGGTTCCTGATCCCGCGGCCGGCTCGGGCCGCCGCTCCCGTGCCGGCGGGCACCGAGGTGACGGTCCCCGGCGCGACCCCCTTCCTCACCTCGCCGGCGGAGTTCTACCGCATCGACACCGCACTGCGGGTGCCGCGGTTGCGCACCGCGGACTGGCAGCTGCGCATCCACGGCATGGTCGAGCGGGAGGTGACGCTCACCTGGGACGATCTGGCCGCGTTCGAACCCGTCGAACGGATCCTCACCCTCACCTGCGTGTCCAACGAGGTCGGGGGCGACCTGGCCGGCAACGCCCGCTGGATCGGATACCGGATGCGCGACCTGCTCGCGCGGGCCGGAGTCCGGGCCGACGCCGACATGCTCCTGTCCACCAGCGCCGACGGCTTCACCTGCGGCACCCCCGTCGCCGCCGTCCTCGACGGCCGCGACGCCCTGCTCGCCGTCGCGATGAACGGCGAACCGCTGCCGTTCGAACACGGATACCCGGCCCGGCAGGTGGTACCGGGCCTGTACGGCTACGTCTCCGCCACCAAGTGGGTCGTCGACTGGGACCTGACCCGCTTCGACCGGGCCGAGGCCTACTGGACGAAACGCGGCTGGGCCGAGCAGGCCCCCGTCCGGACCGCCTCACGCATCGACGTTCCCGCCGCCTTCGGCCGGCTCGAATCCGGGCCCGTGGTCGTCGCCGGTACCGCGTGGGCGCAGCATCGCGGCATCGACCGCGTCGAGGTCCGCGTAGACGGCGGCCCCTGGAACGACGCCGTGCTCGCCGAGGAGTACTCGCTCGACACGTGGCGGCAGTGGACGTGGCGCTGGGATGCGACACCCGGCACGCACACCCTCGAGGTGCGTGCCACCGACGGGGAGGGCCGGGTGCAGGACGAGCAGCGCCGCCCGCCGATCCCCGACGGCGCCACCGGCTGGCACAGCCGCACCGTCACCGTCGGCTGACCGGCGGATCCCGCGTCGTCAGCTGAAGACGACGGTCTTGCTGCCGTGCACCAGCACCCGGTCCTCGAGGTGCCAGCGCAGACCGCGGGCCAGCACCAGCTTCTCGACGTCCCGTCCGAGGCGCACCATGTCGCCGACGGTGTCGGCGTGACCGACGCGCACCACGTCCTGCTCGATGATCGGGCCGGCGTCCAGCTCGGGGGTCACGTAGTGGCACGTCGCGCCGATCAGCTTCACACCGCGTGTGAAGGCCTGATGGTAGGGGCGTGCGCCGATGAACGACGGCAGGAAGCTGTGGTGGATGTTGATCGCCCGGCCCGCCCAGTGCTCGCACAGCTCGGGCGGCAGGATCTGCATGAACCGCGCGAGCACGACCGCGTGCGGATCGTGCACGTCGACGAGCTTGCGCACCTGCTCGAACGCGGGCCCGCGCTGCTGCGGATCCTTGGGGAAGGACACGTAGTGGAAGTCGATGCCGTGCCGGCGGGTCACCCGCTCGAGGTCGGGATGGTTCCCCACGACCGCGCAGATCTCCGCGTTCAGCTCGCCGGCGGCCACCCGGCCCAGGATGTCGTGCAGGCAGTGGCCTTCCTTGCTGACGAGGAGCACCACCCGCTTGGTCTCGCCGGTGTCCTGCAGCGTCCACTCGGTTTCCGGGCCCAGTTCCGCCGCGACGGTCGCAAATCGCTCGCGCAGTTCGTCGAGGCCGAGCGGAATGGAGGAGGCGCGCACCGCCTGACGAGTGAAGAACCAGCCGCTGTCGGGGTCCGCGTGGTAGCCGGCTTCGACGATCGAGCCGCCCACGTCCGCGAGGAAGGTCGAGATGCGGGCGACGATGCCGGTGGCGTCGGGGCAGCCCAGTGACAGTACATACCGACGGTCGTCGGACGAGGCAGCGGAGGTCATGCCGTCCAGTCTCTCAGGTGGGATCCCGGCCCCACCCGACCGGTCACACCGTCGCGGGGGTCCGCCGGACCGTGGCGGTCCCGACGAGGGTCGTCGCGTCGATCGTGTGGATGCCGCGCTCGGTGACGGCCGCGAGGAATTCGGCGCGCACCGCGGCGACCGCGTCGGCGTCGAGCCCGGCCAGGACCGCCCGCAAGCCCGATCCGGTCACCAGTGCCCAGCACAGCTCGTCGGTGGCGGGGAGCAGGCTCGACAGGGTGCGTACCTCCACCGAGTGGGTGCCGGCGGCCGCGAGCCACGCCTCGAGGGTGCGCGGCAGGTCGATCGTGTGCAGCGGCGTCCGGTCCCGCAGCGACGGCCGGCCGGCCACCGCCGGGTTGCGCCGGCCGACGACGTCGAACAGCGTCGCGCTGATCTCCTCCATCGCCCCGGCCCGCCACACGGTCACACCGACCCGGCCGCCGTGCCGCACCAGGCCCACCAGACGATCGAACGTCGCGTCCATGCGGGGCAGCAGGAACACCCCGTAGGAGACGGCGAGCGCGTCGTACCCGGCCTCCGGGACCGCGGACGGCGGTTCCCACGTGGTGGCGTCCGCGCACACGAAGTCGATGTTCTGCAGCGCCCGCTCGGCGGCGACGAGCCGGCCGATCTCGAGCAGGTCGTCGGCGACGTCGATCGCGTGGACCCGGCCGGTCGGTCCCACCGCCGCCGCAGCGGGCAGCGCCGAGGCGCCGGCGCCGCAGCACACGTCCAGCACCGTCGCGCCGGGACCGGGCCCGAGCTGGAAGATCAGCGCCTGCCCGGCCGGACCCCACACCGTCGGGGTGAGCCGGTCGAAGTCGCCGCTCGCGTCGTCGAAGGTGCTCGCGAGCCGTGCCGTCTCGTCCACTGCGTCGGCCATGCCTGGTCCTCGGGTTCTCGAAGCCGGGGCCGGAGCCCCGGACGCCCAGCGGTGCAGCCGATACCTTATTGCAATTCCGAACGTTTCAGTTCCGTAGGCTGGATGGCTCCTTCGCGTCCGGTGAGACGAGTGCGGTGCGGCGGCGAGGACGGGGATGCCGGTCGTGACCGTCTTCCGGGCGACAGGAAGCGTTGGGCGAGTTCGACGTCGGAGCCGGGGTGCGCATGGTCACCGCCGGCGCGGTGCCGTTCACCCGCGCAGGACCTCGCGCTCCTCGCCGGCAGGGAATGACCCGCGAATCCGGCCGCAGCCGTGGAGAGAACCGGCCCGTCGGCACGACGGACTTCGCGCGGGCGGCGCCTAGAATCGGAAGCAATCCGAGGTGGCGTCATGATCAGGTCCGCAGATCACCGGCCGGCAGAACCGGCCACCGGCAGTGCCGCGGTATACCTCCCGGAGTGCCGGGCGCAGTCCGAAGACCGGGTGCACAGTGTCCGGTGACGCCGCTGCACGTTCCGCTGATCCGCCCCCGAGGGAGCTCGCGGACGAATTGGGCGCGGCCGGTTTCGTCGAGCCGCGGGTGGCAGGGCGGGGAGGGTTCGGCATCGTCTACCGCTGTCGTCAGCCCGCCCTCGACCGAGTGGTAGCGGTCAAGGTGATGAGTCCCAGTCCGGACGAGACCGACCGCGTGCGGTTTCTGCGCGAGCAGCAGGCGATGGGCCGGCTGTCGGGGCATCCGAACATCGTGCACGTGCTCGAGGCCGGCGTCACCCGTACCGGGCGTCCCTTCATCGTGATGCCGTTCCACCGCCGGGACTCCCTCGAAGCCTGGATCGACCGGCGCGGGGCCCGCACGGTCGCCGAGGTTCTCGACATCGGCATCAAGGTGGCCGGGGCGCTCGAGACGGCGCATCGGGCGGGTGTCCTGCACCGCGACGTCAAACCGGCGAACATCCTGATCTCCGAGTACGGCGAACCGCAACTGACCGATTTCGGGATCGCCCGGCTGTCGGATCGGCAGGACACCACGCGGGGCTTGGTGGTGGGCTCGCCCGCCTACACCGCGCCGGAGCTGCTGCACGGGCAGTCTCCGTCGGTCGTCTCGGACGTCTACGGACTCGGCGCCACCTTGTTCACCGCTCTGGCCGGCCGGCCTGCCTACGCGCGCCGCCGTGGGGAGGAACTGGTGGCGCAGCTGCTGCGGATCAGCACCGAACCGATTCCGGATCTGCGCGAGCGGGATGTTCCGGAGGGGGTGTGTGCGGTGATCGAGCACGCGATGGCCCGGGAGCCCGCCCACCGTTTCGGTACGGCGGCGGCGTTGGGGGAGGCGCTGCGCAGCGCCGGGACCGATCTCGGTTACCTCGTTGCCGACCTGCCGCTGCCGTTGGCCTGGGACGAGGAGAGCCCACCGCAGCCGGAAGGTCGCGAATCCCCCGCGACCGCGGCGTATCTGCGCCTCGACCCGTCGGCTGGTGGATCCGTGCCCGCTCGTCCGCCCGCCGTGGCGACCAAGTACCGTCCACCGGTCGCGGCTCATGCGATGGTGCAGCGCACCCGGTTGCTCGACCGGCTCGGTACCGCGACCCGGGCGCGACTGATCTTGATCCACGGCCCGGCCGGATACGGCAAGACCACTGTGGCCGCCCAGTACGTGCGGATGCTCGAGCACGACGGTGGCAAGACCGCGTGGTTGTCGATCGACGAGGACGACAACACCCCCGCCTGGTTTCTCGCGCATCTCGTCGATGCGGTCACTGTGACCCTGCCCCGGCTGGGCAGAGAGCTGACCCGTGTCCTGGAGGGACACGGGGAGGGCGCCGAGCGGTTCGTGCTGACCACCCTCATCAACCGGACACACACGGGCGGGCAGCACATCGCGGTGGTACTCGACGACTGGCACCGGGTGACCAACCCCGCCAGCCGGGCCATCACCCGGTTCCTGCTCGAGCAAGGGTGCCACCACTTGCAGCTGGTCGTCACCAGCCGGGCCCGGCAGGGCCTGCCGCTGAGCGGCCTGCGCGTGCACAACGAGTTGATCGAGATCGACGCCGCCGCTCTGCGCTTCGATGTCGACGAGTCCCGCGAGCTGCTCACCGGTACTACCGGATTGACCATGGAGGACAAAGACATTGCCGAGCTCGAGGAAACAACCGATGGGTGGGCGGCGGCCCTGCAGCTGGCCTCGCTGGCACTACGCGAACACCATGACCCCCGGACGGTCATCCGCCAGCTGTCGGGCCGGCATCGCGCCCTCGGCGAGTACCTCGCCGAAAACGTCCTCGACAGCCTCGAAACGGACCTGCTCGACTTCCTGTTGGCCACCGCGGTCAGCGAACGCACGTGCGCAGCCCTGGCCACCGCCCTGACCGGCCGCCGGGACGCCCAGGCCGTGCTCGAGGACGTCGAAGACCGGGACCTGTTCCTCACCCGGCTCGACGAGGAAGGACAGTGGTTCCGTTACCACCACCTGTTCACCGACTATCTACGCCGCCGGCTCGAACGAGGCGACCCGGAACGGCTGCACGAGCTGCACCGGACCGCGGCCCGGTGGTTCGCCGATCAACGCCTCTCGAGTGCGGCGGTCGATCATTTCCGCGCTGCCGGCGACGACGACGCGGCGATCGACGTGGTCGAGCGGGAAGCAATCCCACTGCTCGAACAATCCCGGATGAACACTCTGCTCGGGTTGGAGACCAAGCTACCGACGACCGCCGGCGCGATGCGGCCACGCCTGCAGCTGGCGGTGGCCTGGGCGCACGCACTGCTGCACCACCGCACTGCGGCCAACGACGCTCTCAGCCGCCTCGAGGCAGTGCTGCCGACCGTGTCCGGCGACGAAGAGGCTGACGCCCGGGCCGAGGCCTCTCTCATCCGGGCCACCATCACCGTCTTCGACGACCGTCTCGACCACCTCGGTGAGGCACTCGAGGCATGCATCGCCCGCGCCGACAGACTCCGTCCGTGGATTCTGTGCGGTGTTGCCGATGTGGCCTCGTTCCGCGAGATCCAGCGGTTCGACTTCGGCGAGGCCCGGCGCTGGCAGCAATGGGCACGCCCGTACCACCGCCGCGCCTCCGGGCCGTTCAGTGTCATCTACGGCTATTGCCTCGATGCAGTGGCCGCACGGGAACAACTCGATCTCGACGGCGCCGAGACGAGCCTGCGCCACGCCATGCACCTGGCCACCGCTTCCGACGAAGACAATTCCTACAGCTCCCGCCTCACCGGTGCCCTCCTCGGGGAAATGCTGTACGAACAGGGAAACCTCGCCGAGGCCGAAGGCCTGCTCGACGAGAGCTACAGCCTCGGCGCCGAAGGCGGAACCGTCGAGTTCATGCTCGCCACGTACGTCATCGGCGCTCGCCTGAAGCATCGCCTGGGGCAGCACGAACAGGCCGCCGGGCGACTGGCCGAAGGGGAGCGGCTGGCACTGTCACTGCAACTGCCCCGTCTGGCGGTACATATCACCAACGAGCGCATCCGGACGGGCATCGGGATACCGCAGGTCTCCCCGGACGCCTTTCCTCCCGGGCTTCCGAGCGACGTTCCTGACGGGATCGCCCAGGTCACGGCCGAGACCACGGAAGAGGCGGCAATCCGGCTGCTGCTCGCCGCCGGCTCCGACAGTGACCGGACACACGCGTGCCGGCGCGCCCGAATCCTCACCGAGTCGATCAGCGCCACCGACCGGCCCAGAGCGTCCCTCTATGCCCGCTTGCTGCTGACCGAGTGCCTTGTCACGGTCGGCTCACTCGAGGAAGCGGAACGAGTGTTGCTGCCCGTCCTCGAGCAGTGTGCACGGTCGGGGTTGGTCCAGCCGGTCCTCGATACCGGACCCGCTGTGCGAGAACTCGTTCGACGGGTCGGTGCGGACCGGCACGACCGCAGCATCAGCCCCGCCCTCGCCCACTTCCTCGATCGGCTGCACACAGCACCACAGCCGTCCGCAACACCGGAGGACACGTGAGTCCTCCCACTCCGGGGAACACCGGATCGAGCGCATCGCGACACCGCGATTGCCGCCCCGACGATCCCCCGCGCTAGCCGATCTCGTAGAACGGAGGGGCGTAGCGGAAGACGCCGCGCAGCTGCGGCCGGTGCGCGGTGAGGGCGCGGGCCTGCAGGTGCGACGCCCATTCGGGCACGTCGGGATCGACACCGAGCTCGGCGGCCGGGACGAACCCGAAACGCGGGTAGTAGTCCAGGTGCCCGAGCAGCACGACGAGCGGTTCGTCGAGGGCATCCGCCGCGCCGAGCACCGCGTGCATCAGGGCGCCCCCGACGCCGGCGCGCTGCCACGCCGGCAGCACCCCGATCGGCCCGAGCGCCAGCGCCGGCTCGCCGTCGACCGTGCCGCGGGTGACGCACACGTGCCCGACGACCGAGCCCTCGGCTCCGGTTGCGACGAGCGAGAGCCGGGGCAACCACGCCGGGCCGGCACGCAGCGCCTCGACGAGGCCGGGCTCGACCGGCTCCACGCCGGCGGGAGCGAGCGGCGCGAATGCGGCGCGGTGCACGTCGCTGATCGCAGGGATGTCGGCGGGACGTTCTCGTCGGATGAACACGAGAGCAGTGTGGACACCGGCGCCGGGCCGGGCAACGGAATATCGCTGTGGAAAGCTGACGGGCATGCCGGAGACCACCCTCACCCGTGCCCGGGTCGCCGCGATGGTCGACCACACCCTGCTCAAACCCGAGGCGTCGGGCGCCGACGTGCGCGCGCTCGTCGACGAGGCCCGCGAACTCGGGGTCTGGTCGGTCTGCGTGTCGCCGTCGATGCTGCCGCTGCGGGCGGACAGACTCGTCGTCGCCACCGTGGCGGGCTTCCCGTCGGGCAAGCACCATTCGCTGATCAAGGGCGCCGAGGCCCGGCTCGCCGTGGATCAGGGCGCCGCCGAGATCGACATGGTGATCGACATCGGCGCGGCCGTCGCGGGGGACTACAACGCGGTGCTCGCCGACATCCTCACCGTCCGGGAGGCGATCGGGTTCGAGCCCGTGCTGAAGGTGATCCTCGAGTCGGCGGCCCTGTCGGACGAGGCGATCGTCGAGGCGTGCCGGTGCGCCGAGCGGGCGGGCGCGAACTTCGTCAAGACGTCCACCGGGTTCCATCCCGCCGGGGGCGCGTCCGTGCACGCGGTGCGGCTGATGGCCGAGACCGTGGGCGGCCGGCTCGGCGTCAAGGCCAGCGGCGGCATCCGCACGGCCGAGGCGGCGCTGGCCATGATCGAGGCCGGTGCCACCCGGCTCGGCCTGTCCGGCACCCGCGCGGTGCTCGACGGCCTGCCCGAGTGAGCGGGCTGCGGCCTCAGCAGTCGAGCTGGTTCTGCGACTGCTGGCCGGCCGGCGGCTCGGGCATCGTGTAGGCGCCGCCCTCGAGCGTCACCTCGATGCCGGAGTCGGTGACCGACACGGACGTCGCCTGCATGTCCAGCGGGTACTGCTGCAGGCTCTCGGTGAGGATCTGCACGATGCCGTCGACCAGCGCTGTCGGCAAGCCGATGCCGAACAGCGACGCATCCACCGTCTCGATCGCGATTGCCCCGTTCCGGGCCTCCGGTCGCACGGTCAGTTCCGCCAGCCCGGCGCCGCCCACGGTGAATCGGAGGGTGCCGGCGTCCGCGTCGGGGGTGACGTCGGTGATCAGCGAGCCGAGGGGCAGCGTCTGCACCGTCGCGAGAATGCCCGACGACGGCCACACGACCTCCGCGCTCGAGCTGCCGATGGTCCCGGCGCCGGCGGCGCTCTCCCGCAGGTCCACGTCGCGGACCACGGCGTGTACCTGCATCTCCTGGGCAGGGCCGAACGCCGTGTCGTCGCTGTCGAGCGTGACGGACGAGACCTGCTTGTCCACGAGCGAGAGCAGCACCGGTTTCCACCCGAGATCCACGTCGACGTTCGTGCCGAGTTCGCTCTCGAACGACTGCGCGAGGCAGTTGGTGGCACGGTTGCGGACGTAGACCTCGGCGCCGACGAGCACCGCGACCAGCGCGACGGCGAGGACGATGCCGATGGTGGCGAAGGGGACACGCTTCCGGTTCGTCATGGTTCCGGATTCTCCCGAAGAACTCTGAGGAAGGTCTGTGAAGATGCGCCGCCGGGACCGGAAAGTGTGAGGTGTACCACAGTTGTTCGGTACTGTGGCGGCATGACGGGCTGGACGGAACCTGAACACGACGCCTCCGGCCGGGTGGATCCGGACGAGGCCCTGCGACACACCGCGCTCGCCCAGGCGGGCTTCTTCACCACGCGGCAGGCCGTGGCCCACGGCATCGCCACGATCGACTTCGTCGGCCGGATCGCGGCCGGGCACTGGGTCCGGATCCAGACGGATCTGTTCCGGCTCGGTGACAGCCCGCACACGAAGTTCGACGAATTCGCGCAGTGGTGCGCCTGGTACGAGGGCGCCGCGGTGGTCTCCCACCAGAGCGCGGCGGACCTGCACGGCATGGGCCACCTGCAACCCCGCTTCCTGCACCTGTCGACAGCCGACCAGCGGACGGTGCCGAGCAACCGGCTCGCCCTGCACCACCGGCAGCTGCGCGAGCAGGACTGCGAGCAGGTGGGGTGCTTCCGCATCACGACCCCCGCGCGGACCGCCGTCGACCTGGCGGCGGGCGGAGTCTCCCAGGAGGTGCTCGACGAGCTCGTCGGCGACGCCATCGCCATCGGACGGGTCACCTCGGCGCAGCTGCACGCCGCGGTCGTCGATCAGCCCGCGGCCGTCGCCGACCGCATCGAGCTCGCGCTGCTCGCGGCCGGCTGAGTCTGCGCGGGGGCGACGAAGTCCCACGGCACGGTCAGCACACAGTCCCGCAGGCGACGGCGTTGCGGCGCCGCCGGCACCCCCTGGGCGCGCAGCAGGTCCAGGGTCGCGCGCCAGCGCACGCGCGGCCCGAACGCCGCGTGCGGGGCCGCCGCCGCCCAGGCCCGATCCGCCACCTGCAGCAGCTCGTGGATCCGTTCCCCCGGCACATTGCGGTGGATCAGCGCCTTCGGCAACCGCTCGGCCAGGTCCGACGGTGTGGCCGAATGGAACGGGCTCCACGCGAGGGTGAGCGTGCGCGGGCCGTGCTCGTCGAGCAGCACCCATGCGCACCGCCGGCCCAGTTCGTCGCACGTGCCGTCGAGCAGCAGCCCGCCCGGTGCGAGCCCGGCCCGCAGCCGAGCCCACGCCGGCGCCACCGCCTCCTCCGGGTACTGACGCAACACGTTGAATGCGCGGATCAGCACCGGCCGGAGCCCGGCCAGCTCGAAGCCCCCGCGGGCGAACTCCACGCCGTCGCGGCCCGGCACCACCCGCCCGGGATCGATCTCGAGACCCACCACCCGCAGCCGGCGGCGCACCGTGCGCAGCCGCGCGGCCAGTTCGAGGGTGGTCACCGGCATCGCGCCGTAACCGAGGTCGACGACGAGCGCATCGTCCCGCGAGTGCAGGACGCGGGCGACGTCGGGATGGTGCATCAGCCACCGGTCGCTGCGGCGCAGGCGATTGATGCCCGTGGTGCCGCGGGTGACGACACCTTCCGGGCGCGGTACGCGCACGGGGGGAACTACCCGAACCGGCGCGCGAGCCAGTCGGCGGTGATCTCCGCCTCGGTGCGGAACAGGTCGACGAGGTTGACGAGCATGAGCTGCTCGAGTTTGCCGCCGATGAACGGCAGGAAGACCTTGGCCTCCGACGTGGTGCGCAGGGTGCTGCCCCCGTCCGAGGCGAACAGTTCCATCGTGCCGGTGAGGCTGCCGGGCCCGGCGGGGACCGAGGCCTGGTAGCTGCCGGTGATCGTGTCGCCGAGGGGGGTGTAGGTCTCCTTGCGGGTGATGACCATGTCCTTCTTCATCACCGTCCGGGCGATCTCGGGCAGTTCCGTGCGGGGCAGGACGTGGTGCAGGACCAGGTCGATACCGTCGTCCGACACCTCGAACTCGGCGAGATGGTTCTCGGAGTACTTGCGCATCTCCACGATGCGCGCCTCCCAGTGCGTGCGGTCCGAGAGCGCCTCGTACACCTGCTCCGGGCTGTACGGATAGCGGGCGGAGTAGTCGATTCGCCGTGCCATGACAGCCGAGGTTACCGGTTCGTTACCGAACCACGGAAATCGTCACGGCTCCGCAACGGCACGTCAGTGTGGTTCGGACAGCCGTCGGTGTGGTTCGGACAGCGGTCAGTGTGGTTCGGACAGCGGTCAGTGTGGTTCGGACAGCCGTCAGTGCGGTTCGGACAGCCACTGCGCTGTGAACGTGCGCTCGACGTCGAACAGTTCGACGATCTGCTCGACGATGATGCCCTCGATCTTGCCGCCGAGGAAGGGGATCCGCACCTCGGCGGTGCCGTCGATCTCCACGATGGTGCCCGAGCCGTCCGGGGCCATCGTGGACGTGCCGTCCACCTTGCCGGGCAGCCCGTCCACGTGCGCGGAGAAGCTGCCCGTCGCGCGGTCCCCGCTCAGCGGCTGCCACGACTCGTGCCGATGGATGACCAGGTCGCCGGGATGGAAGTTGGTGACGAAGCTCGGCAGGTGCTCGGCCGGGATGGACTGCGTCATGTGCAGGTCGATCGTCCCGTCGCCGATGCGCACGTCCTCGAGGGTCGCGCCCGGGCCGCCGATCTCCGCCAGCCGGGTCCGCCAGTAGTTCTCGTCGACGAGCGCCGCGTGCACCGTGGCGACGGGGAACGCGTAGTGCGAGTAATGGTCGATGCGGCTGCCCATGGTCGGCACGCTACCGTTTGCGGGTGTCTGATCCGCGTATTGGGGCCCAACTCGTCGAGGCGGGCGCCGCTGTGTCCGAGCACGTGCCGCTGGCGACGCTGACCACGCTGCGGCTGGGCGGTCCGGCGCGGTGGCTCGCCGAGTGCACCACCACCGACACCCTCGTCGACGTCGTCCGCCTGCTCGACGCGGCCCGCGTCCCCACCCTGGTCCTGGCGGGTGGCTCCAATCTCGTGATCGGCGACGCCGGATTCGACGGCGTGGTGGTGCGCATCGCGACCACCGGGATCGAACCGGGGGAGGACACCGTCCGCGCCGAGGCGGGCGCGGTGTGGGACGACGTCGTCGCCCTCACCGTGAAGTCCGGTCTCGGGGGACTCGAGTGCCTGTCGGGGATCCCCGGCTCCACCGGCGCGACCCCGGTGCAGAATGTCGGCGCCTACGGGGTGGAGGTCGGATCGGTCCTGCGCGCCGTACGGCTGCTCGACCGCACCAGCGGCGACGTCCGGTGGGTCGGCCCCGGGGAACTCGGGCTCGGCTACCGCACCAGCGTCCTCAAACATTCCGACGACGCGCTGGTGCTCGAGGTGGACCTCGCCGTGCGGCCGGACGGGGCGAGCGCACCGCTCGGCTACCGGGAACTGGCGTCGGCGCTGCACGCCGAGGAAGGGGAGCGGCGCCCGGCGGCGGAGGTGCGTGAGCAGGTGCTGACGCTGCGCCGCGGCAAGGGCATGGTGCTCGATCCGGGCGACCTCGACACCTGGAGCGCCGGATCGTTCTTCACCAACCCGGTGCTCTCCGACGACGAGCTGTCCCGGGTGCTCGCGGTCGTCGAGGAACGCGTCGGGCCCGACGTGCGGATCCCGCGATTCCCCGCGGACGGCGGCACCAAGCTCTCCGCGGGATGGCTGATCGAGCGAGCCGGGTTCGGCAAGGGCTTCCCCGGGGCCGACGCACCGGTGCGGCTGTCCACCAAGCACACCCTCGCACTCACCAACCGGGGAGCCGCGACCACCGCCGATCTGGTGGCCCTCGCCCGGGAGGTGCGCGACGGCGTGCAGGACGCGTTCGGGGTGCGGCTCGAGCCGGAGCCGGTGACCGTGGGCTGCTTCATCTGAGAGCCGGTCTGCCAGACCTGCCGCCGCGCTGCGACGCGACAGCGCGGCGGGCGTACCCTCGTCGGAGTGCTCCACCTGGGTGAACGAAGTCGTCGGTTGTTGTGGTTCGGGCTGCTCGCACTCGTCGCGGTGCTTGCGGCGTGCTCGTCGGGTCCCGGCGGGAGCGCGGTACCCGCCGGCACCGGGCCCGTCGTGTCGATCGTCACCGACCCCGCCGACGGCGCCACCGACGTGAACCCCACCGCCCCGGTCCGTGTTTCGGTCACCGACGGCGAGCTCACCGACGTCGCCCTCACGAACGTCGGAACGAGCGCCGTCGTGCGTGGCGCCCTCGCCGCCGACCGCCGCAGCTACACCGTCGCCGAACCGCTCGGCTACGGCGCGACCTACCGCTGGTCCGGCACGGCCGTCGGCTCCGACGACGAGACCGTGGCCGTCGAGGGCAGCTTCGACACCGTCGACCCCGACCGGGTCGTCTCCGCGAACCTGAACATCGCCGACGCACAGCCGGTCGGAATCGCCGCCCCGATCATCGTCCAGTTCGACGGCCCGATCACCGACAAGGCCGCCGTCGAGAAGACCATGGTGGTCGGCACCGACCCGCCGACCGTCGGCAGCTGGGCGTGGCTGCCCGACGACAACGGCGGTGCCCGCGCGCACTGGCGCCCGCAGCAGTACTGGACGCCGGGCACCGCGGTACACCTCGACGCGCGGCTCTACGGCCTCGACTACGGCGACGGCGCCTACGGGGCGGAGGACCTCACCCTCGACTTCACCGTCGGCCGGAGCCAGGTCGTCGTGGCCGACGCCACGTCGCACCGCATGCAGGTCGTGCGCGACGGGGTGACGATCATGGACATCCCGGTGAGCTACGGGCAGGGCAACCAAGCCCGCAACGTCACCCGCAGCGGCGTCCACGTGGTCACCGAGAAGCACGAGGACTTCCTGATGTCCAACCCGCCGTACTACGAGAACGTGCGGGAACGCTGGGCGGTGCGGATCTCCAACAACGGCGAGTTCATCCACGCCAACCCCGCGACCCTCGGCCAGCAGGGCGCGACCAACGTCACCAACGGCTGCATCAACCTCTCGCTCGGGGACGCCCAGGAGTACTTCGCGACGGCGATGTACGGCGACCCGGTCGAGGTGTCCGGAACGTCGATCGAGCTGTCCGCCGCGGACGGCGACCTGTACGACTGGGCGATCGACTGGCCCACCTGGCAGTCGATGTCCGCGCTGTAGAAACCCGCCGGAACCGGGGCGGCACCGAGCGGCAACGGGTGCAGGCTGCGGCGCTGTCGGGGGGACCGCGCGTCGTCGGTGGCCACCGAGTATCCGCTGAATTCTCACGTGCTGGAAAAGCTCTTCGGTGCCGAGGTGCAGAAGCTCCCGACGCGGGCAATCAGGGACCCGGTCGTGCTTGTGGGATCGCGACCGATCGCATCCGAAACGCCGGCGACGGGACGGCGTGAGGGTGATCATGTAGGCGGAGGTAACCATGGAACCGAAGGTCCCGGGTTCGCGCGGCGGTTCGCTGCCGAGCACCCCAGAGGCACCGGACGACCATGGAGTTCGGCTCGAGACCGGGCAGGGTGCCGCGGCGGTCCGGAATGCCGCCGGCACCGACGCTGGTGGGCCGCCCGAGGCCGGGGAACGCCGGAAGCTGCTGTACGTCACCTTTCCGGGGTGCTGGGGTGCACTCGTTTTCGCGTGTCTGTCGTTCACGCCGTCGCTCGCTCCCGCGCGGCGGGCTCCTGCAGGGCATGATCTGCGGGATCACTGCCGCGATCGGATACGGGCCGGGCGTGCTCGCAGCCTTCGTGTGGCGCGCGTTCGCCGACCGCCCGGCCCTGGAGCCGATTCGGAGCTATGCCGGGCTCACCTCGGCCGAGGACTCCGAGAGCCGGGCGGCCGTGGCAGTCGAGGGCCTGACCCGGGTCGGGGTTTCCAGCGCGGCGATTCGGTCGTGGTGACGACGACCGGGAGCGGCTGGGTGGACCCGGCCCTGGTGGACACGCACCCGCCCCCGCAAGCCCGACGCGGGCGACCGGGCGTTCGACCACGTCCACGGATGCGAGGAGGGTGGGTCTGCCGTGACCGAAGAATCGACCGCCGCCGGTTCCGCGGGGGCAGCGCGCCCGCAACGACTGCTGGCCATCCTGCTGGCGATGGCGATGTTCGTGCTGGTCGTCGACACGTCACTGATGAACGTCTCGATCTCGTCGGTGGTCCGGGATCTCGAGACGACCGTGAGCGGCGTCCAGGCGGCGATCGCGCTCGAGGCGCTGGTGTCGGCGGCGTTCATCCTGATAGGTAGCAAGGTCGGCGATCTGATCGGACGCAAACGTGCCTACGTGCTGGGTCTGCTCGGCTACGCCGTAGGTGCGGCGGCGATGGCACTCGCGCAGAGCCTGACGGCGGTCATCGTCTTCTGGGCACTTCTGGGTGGAATCGGCGCATCACTCCTCCTGCCCGCGATGCAGTCCCTCATACACGGCAACTTCGAAGGAGACGATCAGAAGAAGGTCTACGCCCTCGTCGGGGCGGCGGCCGCGATCGCCGCGGCCGTCGGACCGCTGCTCGGAGGTTTCATCACCACCTACCTTTCCTGGCGCCTCGCGTTCGTGCTCGAGGTCGTCATCATTGCGATCGTGCTGTCCGGCATCAGACTCGTCCGAGATGTGCCGTACACAGGACCTCGGGGCGTCGACACAGTCGGTGCCGTGCTCTCGGTGTTGGGCATGGGCGGCATCGTGCTGGGAATCCTGGTGTGGCAGGAGGGCGGCGAGGCAGTCGCCGCGCTCCTGGTGAGCGGTGCGGCGGCCCTGGCCGGACTGGCGTACTGGCTCGGGCGGCGCAAGCGGCGAGGCGAACCCAGCCTGCTGGACCCGGATCTGTTCACGTCCAAGATCTTCAGACTGGGGATCTCCCAGCAGATGCTCCAGCAGATAGCGCTGGGTGGCACCATGATTGCGCTGCCGATCTACCTGCAGATGGTGCTCGAATACAATGCGATGCAGGCGGGTTTGTCCCTCGCACCCCTCTCCCTCAGCATGTTCGCAGTGGCGCTGCTCGCGGGGAAGAAGGCGGGCGATCGGCGCCCCAGCAGCATCATCCGGTGGGGATTCGTTCTGCTCACGATCGGGATCGTGGCGCTGATCCCGATCGTGCCCCGGGCAGAGTTCGGTTGGGCCCTGGTGGTCCCCCTCATGATCGCGGGGTCGGGTCTGGGGCTGTTGGTGTCGCAACTCAACAACTACACGCTGGCTCCGATCTCGCAGGAGCGTGTCAGCGAGGCAGCAGGTGTGAACTCGGCGGCCGGATCGTTCGGGTTGTCGTTCGGGTTGGCGTTCGCCGGTGCCATCATGCTGGCAACGCTGTCCATCACGTTCACCGCGATGGCGGAATCGAGCACCGTCCTTCCCCCAGCCGAGCAGCAACAGGTGGCACAGGTGCTCGAGGACGACGCCGAGGTCATGAGCAACACCCAGCTCACGGAGTTGCTCGCCGATCAGCCCCCGGACGTTCAGGACGAGATCATCCGCATCAACACGGACGCGCGGCCTCTCGCCCTGCAGGTGGCGCTGCTCGTTCCGCTCCTGGCCGGTCTCCTCGGGCTGTTCAACTCGTTCCGAATGAATCGGCTACCGGACACCCCGTCCACGGTCTCCGACCGGACGGAACCGCACTGACGGACGGGAATGTCACGGCTCGGGTGGACCTTCGACCCGAGATCGTCCGTCCCCCTGCCGTGGACGGACGATCATCATGCCCGAGCCGCATGCCGTGGAGTTCCGCGCGACGTCGTTGCGTGGCAGGAATGACTGCAGTACTCCGGCACGCGCACGCCACTCGTCTCGTCGGTGCACCGCGACTCGGTGGACTGCGGTTCAGGGGATCGGGACTCAGTGGCGGTGGAACCTCGACGGGCTGGCCTGGTCGCGCGGCTGCACGATGATCTGGTCCAGATCCACGTGCGACGGGCGCGACGCGACGAACCCGACGATCTCCGCGATGTCCTCGGCCACCAGCGGCGTGATGCCCTCGTACACCTTGGCGGCGCGCTCGGCGTCGCCCTCGAACCGCACGAGGGAGAACTCGGTCTCCACCGCGCCCGGCGCGATCTCGGTCAGACGCACCGGCTTGCCGAGCAGCTCACCGCGCAGCGTCCGGTGCAGCACCGCCTGGGCGTGCTTGGCGGAGGTGTAGCCCGCGCCGTTGTCGTAGGCGTGGAACGCCGCCACCGAGGTGATCGTGACGATCAGGCCGTCGCCGGAGTCGACGAGCTTGGGCAGCAGGGCCTTCGTCATCCGCAGTGTGCCGAGGACGTTGGTCTCCCACATCCAGCGCCAGTCGTCGAGGTCGGCCTCGGCGACCGGGGCCATGCCCTTGGCGCCGCCCGCGTTGTTGACCAGGACGTCCACCCGGGGGAGCACCGTCGTGAAGGCGGTCACCGAGTCCTCGTCCGTGACGTCCAGCTCGAGGGCCGTGCCCCCGATCTCGTCCGCGAGCTTCTCGATCCGGTCGACGCGGCGAGCGCCGACGACGACGTGGAAGCCCTGGGCTGCGAGGGTGCGGGCGGTGGCCTCGCCGATGCCGGAGGAGGCACCGGTGACGACGGCGACGGGGGAATCGGGAGAAATCGTCATGCGAGCGATCCTAGGGTGCCCCGGGTGCGGTCGCGCGGGGGTCCGCGCGACCGCGGCACCCGCTACGACGCGAGCGGCCGGGGCGTCTCGATGATCGAGTAGGCGCCCGCGTCGCCGGCGACGGACCGGCTCGTCTCGCCGTGGACGCTCACCGGGACGTCGCCGGCGAGGGTGATGCGGTGCAGCCGACGATGCCGGCCGTCGTAGTCGGCGACGGCATAGTGCTGGGTGGCCCGGTTGTCCCAGATCGCCACGTCGCCGGCGGCCCAGTGCCAGCGGGTGGTGTACTCGAGCCGCGTCTGGTGGTCCTGCAGCAGCCGGAACAGCGCCTGCGACTGCCGGCCGCTCAACCCGACGAAGCCCTCGACGAAGTGGCCGAGCAGCAGCGACCGCTCCCCGGTCTCGGGGTGCACGCGCACCACGGGATGCTCGGTCGCGAAGTATTCGGACCGGAACTCGGCGCGGTACTCGGCGACCCGCTCGTCGGCGCCGTCGCGGAGGTGCTCGGCGCTCTCGGCGGCGTAGTCGTACACGTTGGTGTGGGTGGCCCACAGGTTCTCGGCCAGTGTCTTCAGCGGTCCGGGCAGGCCCTCGTAGGCCGCCACGCCGGAGGCCCACGTGGTCGAACCACCGTAGGGGGGCAGTTCCACCGCGCGCAGGATCGACGCCTTCGGGATGCGGTCGACGAACGAGACGTCGGTGTGCCAGCTGTTCGCTGTGCCGTAGTCGGAGTCGATGGGCAGCACGTGCGCCCCGCGCGACGTCACCGTCGGGTGCGCGGTGGTCGGTGTGCCGAGCAACTCGGCGAACGCGTACTGCGACGCGTCGTCGAGGTGGTGCTGGTCCCGGAAGAAGATCACCTTGTGCTCGGCCAGCGCGCGACGGATCGCTTCGACGGTGCGCCCGTCGAGGTCGCCGCCGAGCCGGACTCCGTCGATGCGGGCACCGACGTGCCCGCCCAGGCGGACCACGGTCACGTCGCGAGCGGGTGCGGTGCGGGTATCGAAATCGACAGACATGAAGGACCTTTCGTGGATCGGATATCGGTACCGTCGACCTCATCACCGGTGATGTTCCGGCGTAAGGGTTTTCGTCACCCTGATCGGGATGGTTGCCTGCGCGTCGCCGGGCGGAGTGGACACGGCGGCGCGCGGCGGCTAGGTTGCGGGTATGTCAGCTCGCCGTCTCCGTGCTCCGCGGGTCACCTATGTGACCGCCGCGCTGGGCTCGCGGCTGCCGCTGGCGCGCGACCTGTGTTGTCGCTGACACCGCACCTCGCGCCCCGCTTCGTCGCCCGCCGTCACCCGGCGGATCGCCACGGTCGAGCGGATCGGCGCCTCCCCGTCACGCCCCGGGTCCTCGAACCCGTCCCCGAGGAAGAGCCGCAGTGTCTGCAGCAACCACATCGAATGTCTTGTACCCCAATGTCGTCCGTCCGAAGACCGGTGCCCGGTCCCGCGGCGCCGCCGCCCGCGTGCGGCCGGCGGCGCGCGTGCAGATCGTGCCGCCCGAACTGAAGATTGCCGACGGCACCGCCGCCGCGGTGTTCCGGGCCGCCGCGGCGCGCGGGCCGATCTGCCGCGACCAGGCGGCAGCGGCGACGGGCGCGAGCATCGCCACCGTCAACCGACAGGTCTCCGCGATGCTCGCCGCGGGACTGCTGCGGGAGCGGCCGGAGCTGATCGAGTCCGGCGCCGTGGGCCGGCCCCGGGTGCCGTTCGAGACCGACCACGAGCGCTACCTGACCGTCGGGATCCACGTCGGGGCGGCCGTCACCGGTATCGTCGCGAGCGATCTGTGCGGGCGCGTGATCGGCGGGGTGGAGATCCCCACTCCGCGCGGCGGCCAGGAGGCGGCGCTCGGGACGATCACCGGCAGTGCGAGGGCCTTCGCGGCGCGCTGGCATCGGCGCATGCCGCTGTGGGCGGGCGTCGCGCTCGGCGGGCGCGTCGACTCGGCCACCGGAACCGTGGACCACCCGCGGCTCGGCTGGACGGATGCGCCCGTCGGCGCGGTGGTGAGCCGGGGTCTGGGCCTGCCGGTTTCCGTCGCCGCGCACGTCGAGGCGATGGCCGCGTCGGAGCTGCTGCTCACCCCCGACCGCGACACCGCCGACGTCGAGGGCGCCACCCTGTACTTCTATGCCCGTGAAACCGTGGGTATCGCAATCGCATTCGACGGCCGGGTGCACACGCCGCGCGGTGGCCCGGGTTCGGTCTCGCACCTGCCCACCGGATCGTCCGTGCCGTGCGCCTGCGGTGCCCGCGGCTGCCTCGAGGCCACCGTCGCCGACCGGGCGGTGCTGGCCCGGGCCCGTGCCGCCGGGTTGCTCGACGCGCGTGCCACGTCCGTCGCCGCGCTGTACGCGCTGGCCCGCAACGGCTCTCGCGAGGCGCACGAGATCCTCGCGGAGCGCGCGCAGGTGCTGGGGCGGTCCGTCGCGATGCTGCGCGACCTGTTCAATCCGGACCGGGTGATCCTCGGCGGCCAGGCGTTCACCGCGTACCCGGCGGCGGCGCCGCACGTCGCGCGCGCGCTCGGGTCGACGTCGGGCGCCGACGTCCGCGTCACCGGATTCGGCGACCGGGTACAGGCGCACGCCGCGAGCGTGGTGTCCCTGAGTTCGCTGTACTCCGACCCGCTCGGAGCGATGCGTCGGGCGCTGGGCTGATATGCGCACGAAATATCCATCCGAGCATACGATTTCATTCGCGTGTGGCCGGAAAGTGCGCGGATCCGGGGCCGCCGGTCATCGGCTGCGCAGGGGCGGGCCGTCCGTGGCGTCCGCCGGCGCAGCGCGACGGTCCAGTTCGGCCCGTGCGCGCGCCAGACCGCCGTGTTCGAGTGCCGCGAGGGGGGACTCGTCCGCCCACACCGGGGTGCCGCGGTCTCGGACCGTCACGCTCAACGAGCCCGCCAGGTGCTCGAGGGAGCCGGGCACGTTGCGGCGTTCGAGCGGCAGCGGGACCGGCAGCACGTGCGCGTCGCCCAGCGGGGCGGTCCCCTCGATCTCGACGGTCCACCGCGGCCCGCGCCCGAACAGCGACCACCGCTCGTCGGTGACGTGGGCCCGCACCGGCGAGACCACCGGGTTGCCGAGCCGGATCACGGGCCCGTCCGGCAGGGCGACCACCACGGCCGTCACCTCGGTCCGCAGGGGACCGGCGTGGACCTGCCCACCGGCGAAGGCGACGCACGCGGCGGAGTCCGCGAAGCCGTGTGCCTGGCCCCACCACCACGACTCCGGGAAACCGCCCCTGCCCCAGTTCTTCTCCGCGTACACCTGCGCGCCGTCGAGGTTCCACGTCTCGCCGCCGAGCACGGCCTCGCCCTCGGCCCGCCCGTCGAGCAGCCACGGGTGCCAGTACTGGTTGAGGGCGGGAACCGCGTGGAAGACGCTGGAGCCGCCGAATCGGCGACGCGGCCACGGCCGGGGCGCCGTCACTCGCACCTCGAGGCGTGCGTCGTCGCCGAGGTCCACGCGCAGCCGGTCGGGTTCCCCGCGGAACGCCGTGCCCGCCGAGGCGCCGAGCCGCAGGGGGTCGGCGAATCCGTCCGGATGCGCCGTCGTCCGCAGGAACCCGCCCGGGTGCGCCGCCAGGCCGAGCGTCGCCCACGACCCGTCGCCGGCGCGGTTGACGCCGCACAGCGCGATCACCACCCGTTCGGTTCCGGGTTGGGTGAATCGCCAGAAGTACCCCTCCATCGCGACGTCGTGGGCCGTCAGGGGGTCGCCGAAGGGCAGGTCGGCGCCGGTGGCGCGGTAGCGCGAGTACAGCGACACGGCGCTCAGATCCCGGCCCGGGCCGCGGCCGCGATGTCGTCGAGGTCCCGCTGCAGCGCCGTGCGCGTCGCCCGCAGGCCCAGCGGAGCGAGGAGCGCCGTCAGTACCCGCCGGATCCGGCCGGGACGTCCGTCGTCCGCGGAGAACCGCACGGTCAGCATCGTGCCGGCCCGATCCGGGGCCACGTCGAATTCGGTGCGGTAGCGCACCCCGCCGGATTCGGCCTCGACGACCGTGTGCCGCCCCGGCTCCACGGCCGTCACCGTCATCTCCTCGGTTGCCGCCCTGCCGAACATCGTGCGTGTCTCGCGCCAGCGGGTGCCGACCTCGTAGCCGACGCCCGCGAGCCGTTCGACACTGTCCACCCCGCTCAGGACCTGCGGGGCCGAGTCGACGGAGGTGAGCACCCGCCACACCCGGTCGGGTGGGGCGTCGACGGAACGGCTCAGCTCGATGTGGTGGCCCATTCGTGCTCCTTCGGTCGGATCGGTCACAGGGGCAGGGCGTGCTCGCGCAGCGCCGGTTCCGCGCCGCGCCGGCGGAACCACTCGAGCCCGAACGCGCTCGCGAGCTGTTCCGGCGTCATCGCCAGCATCGGCCCGAAGTCACCGACCTGCGAGGTGTGCGCGAGCATCGCCGCCCGTTTCGCAGGGATCGTCGCGGACACGTCGATCGTGGTGGTGATCTCGGCCTCCGGCAGGCCGAACGTGTCCAGGTCCGGTGGCGCCGCGTCCGGGCTCACCTCCGGGGCGGCGGCGAGCAGGCGACGGATGTGGTCCCGGTTCATGGCCGCCTCGTACACCGACGGATGTGCCGTCAGCTCCTGGACCCGGGCACCGACGCGGTGCACCTGCACGTGGTCGGGGTGCCCGTACCCGCCGTTGGGGTCGTAGATGGTGACGACGTCGGCGCTCTCCTCCTCGAGCACGGCCGCGAACCGGGCCGCGGCCGCCTCCACATCGACGTTGCAGAACGCCGCCGGGTCCGAGTTCCGCGGCGTCCCCGCCATGCCCGAATCGGCGTAGCCGAGCGGCACCAGGCGGGCGACCCCGAGCGTCTCGGCCGACGCCTCGAGTTCGGCGCGGCGGCGCTGGGCCAGGGACTCGCCGGGACCGAGCAGGCCGTCGGGAACCTCGCCCGCGGCACCGTCCGTGGCCACGACCAGCACCACCCGATGCCCCGCGTCCGCGGCCAGGCGCATCACCCCGCCGGTGGTGAACACCTCGTCGTCGGGATGGGCATGGAAACACACCAGCACGCTCACGTACTGCATGCTGGCACGAATGCGCTCCTACCGTGCACTGTTCACCGCGCCGGGCGCCGCCGCGTTCTGCCTGGCGGGGTTCGTCGCGCGGCTGCCGATCGCGATGGTCGGCATCGGCATCGTGACGATGTTCTCGCAGCTGCGCGGCGACTACGGCCTCGGCGGCGCCCTGGCCGCGGTGTTCGCGCTGTCCTACGCCGCGCTCACCCCGCTGGTCTCGCGGGCCGCCGACCGGCACGGACAGTTCCGCGTCCTGCCGGTCGCCGCCGGGATCAGCGCGGCCGCGACCGCCGCGATGCTGGCGGGGGTGCGGTGGGAGGCCCCCGAGGCGCTGCTGTTCGCGTGCGCGATCCCGGCGGGACTGATGCCCACGATCGGTGCCATGGTCCGGGCCCGGTGGACCGAGCTGCTCCGCGGCACCGATCGGTTGCGGACCGCGTTCGCGCTCGAGGCGGTGATCGACGAACTGTGCTTCATCGTCGGGCCGGTGCTGTCGGTGGGGCTGAGCGTCGCCGCGTTCCCCGAGGCGGGCGCGTTGCTCGGGGCGGTGCTGCTGGTGATCGGCACCGTCGCCCTCGCCGTGCAGCGCGGCACCGAACCTCCCGCGCGCCCGGTCGCCCGGGGTGCGCCCGGGGTGAGCGTGCTGCGGATCCCGGTGCTGCTCGTGCTGGTGGTCGCGATGACGGCGATGGGCACGATCTTCGGTGTCGTCGACGTGGTCGGGGTCGCGTTCACCGCCGAGCAGGGCGTGCCCGGCGCCGCGACCGTGGTGCTGGCGATGTTCGCGACGGGATCCGCGCTCGGCGGCCTCGTCTTCGGTGCGGTGCGGCTGCGGGCGCCGCTGACGCGGCAGCTACTCGGGGCGACGACGGCCGTCGCGGTGCTGCTGTGGCCGCTGCTGCTCGCCGGCACCGTGCCGGCCCTCGCCGTGCTCTACCTCGCGGCCGGGGTGGCCGTCGCCCCCACCATGATCGTCGCGACCTCCCTGACCGAGCGGATCGTGCCGCCGGGCCGGCTCACGGAGGGCATCACCTGGACGGTCACGGGACTCGGGGTCGGGGTCGCGGTCGGCTCCGCCGTGGTCGGTCAGGTCATCGACCGGTCCGGGCCGAGTGCGGGCATCGCGGTCGCCGTCGTGGCCGCGCTCGTCGGGTGCGCGTGTGCCGTGGGAGTGGCCCGGCTCGCCCGGCTAGGGTGACCCGCATGACAATCCGTGAGGTCGAGAGTTCCGACGGCACCCCCATCGTCTACCGCGTCACCGGCGATCCCGCCCACCGCCGGCTGGTCCTGCTGCACGGATGGGCCCAGTCGTCGCGGTGCTGGGGCGAGTCCGTGCTCGACGAGCTGGCCCGCACCCACCGGGTGATCGCCGTCGACCTCCGCGGACACGGGTACTCGGGCGCCCCGGAGACCGGATACGACGAGTCGAAACTGTGGGCCGGGGACGTGCAGGCCGTGCTCGGCGCCGAGGACGCCCACGACGCGGTGCTGCTCGGCTGGTCCTACGGCGGCCTGGTGATCTGCGACTACCTCGCGACGCACGGCACCGACCGCGTCGCCGGGATCGTGCTGGTCGGCGCGATCACCAGCATCGGGCGCGGTGAGAAGGGCGGCAAGGTCGGGTCGGCCATGCGCGCCGCCGTCCCCGACGCGATGTCCGAGGATGCGGCGACGGCGATCCGCGCACTCGGTGCCTTCGGCACCGCCCTCACCGGGACCGGGGCGGACACGGGCGTCGCGGCGCAGGCGCTGTTCGGCACCAGCCTGTGCACCCCGCCCCGCGTGCGGGCGGCGATGTTCGCCCGGACGGTGAGCAACGACGAGCTGCTGCGCAGTCTCGACATCCCGGTGCTCGTCCTGCACGGCACCGCCGACTCGGTCGTCGACGTCTCGGCCGCCGAGCATGCGGCGGCACTGCTGCCGAACGCGACGACGTCGTACTGGGAGGGCACCGACCACGGTCCGTTCGTCGAGGACCCGCAGCGGTTCGCCGCGGAGGTCACGCGCTTCGCGGGATCGCTGTAGCGTCCACCGACCCGATCGCCTGCGTCCCGGCGAGCAGGAGCGTCTCCTCCGGTGTGAGCGGGTGGAACTTGACCCCGCGCACGTCGCGATAGCACTGTTCGAGCGGGCTCGACCGGTAGAAGCCGCGGCCCCCGGCGACGTCGAGCGCCAGGTCGCACACCTCGATCGCGGTCCGCGCGATCTCGGCCTTGGCGGTCATCACCGCGGCGACCGTGCTCATCGACGGCGCCGGGTCGTCGCCGACGGTGTCGAGGGCACCGTCGAGGGCCCACGACGCGACCTGCAGGCGGGTGGCCGCCACCCCGAGCTGGCGGCGCACGGTCGGGTCGTTCGCCCGCGCGGTTCCGGCGACGAGTGCGGTCGCGTGCGCGTGCGCGGTCTCGGCGACGCCGAGATAGACGGCCGCGACCACGGGCATGGCGACGCTGAGCACCAGCTGGAACGGCGGGTCGATCACCCCGTAGGGGCGGCGGGCGACCACGGCCGCGTCCGGGACGAACACGTCGGTCAGCTCGACGTCGTGGCTGCCGGTGCCGCGCATGCCCAGTGAGTCCCAGTTGTCGTGGACTCGTACCCCGTCGGTGTTCATCGGGATCATCATGTTGAGCACGATGCGGCCCTCGTCGGGGTCGTCGAACGGGAACATGGTGGCGAGCACGTCGCCGACGGGGGCTTGGCTGCAGAACACCTTGCGGCCGTCGACGCGGTAGCCGCCGGGCACCTTCCGGGCGGACCCGCGGGGGTGGGTCTGGTCGGCGCCGCCGGTGGAGACGAGCACGAGCGCCTCCTCGGCGACGCGGCGCAGCATCCGGTCCGCGCCGGGCGCGCCGTGCCGGTACCGCCACGCGGCGGCGAGCACGACGTGGTGGTGCATGGCCGAGGCGAGCGCGGTCGCCGCGCAGTGGTGTGCCAGGGTGCGCTGCACGGTGGCGACATCGCGCACGGTCGCGCCGCCGCCGCCGAGTTCGCGGGGGACGGCGAGGGCGAGACGGCCCTCCGAGCGCAGGATCTCGTAGGCCTCGGCGACGAACGTGCCGTCGCGGTCGTGGGCGCGGGCGTAGGGGGCGATCCGCCGGCCGAGTTCGTCGGCGCCGGCGACGAGTTCCTCGCGGGGCCGGGATCGGGGGTACTGGGTGATGTCTACGGTGGTCATGTCTCGACGGTAGGAGCACGGATCGATACCGCCCAGTGCACGTTCTGGACCTACTCTGGAGGTGTGCGCGAGTACGGGCAGTACTGTCCGGTCTCGATCGGCAGCGAGGTGCTCGCCGACCGGTGGACCCCGCTGATCCTGCGCGAAATGGTCTACGGAAGTACCCGCTTCAACGAGATCGAACGCGGTCTGCCCGGCATCTCGCGCACCCTCCTCGCCACCCGGCTGCGGCACCTCGAGCGCAAGGGCGTGCTGGAGCGGGTCCCGCAGGCGCGGGGCTGCGAGTACCACCTCACCCCGGCCGGCCGCGAACTCGCCCCGATCCTCGTCGCGATCGGGGAGTGGGCGGTGAAGTGGTTGTTCTCCGAGCCCCTGCCCGCCGAGGTCGACCCCGTGACACTGACCTGGTGGATGCACCGGCGGGTGGACCGGGACCGGGTGCCGCCGCAACGGGTGGTGATCGAGTTCGACTACACCGGTCCCGCCCCGATCCGGTTGTGGATCGTCCTGGACCGCGGCGAGCCGTCGGTGTGCCGGAAGCATCCGGGCTTCGACGTCGACGTGTACGTGACCGCGGAACCGGTGGCCCTGATGCGCGTGTTCGCCGGCACGCGGACGCTGATCGAGGCGCTCGACGACGGCAGCGTGCGACTGCACGGGCCGGCCGCGCTGGTGCGCGGGTTCGGCGTCTGGTTCCTGTGGAGCCCGTTCCACGCCGCGGTGCGCCGCGCAGTCACGGGTTCCGAGACGGGCGAGCGGTCCTGACCGGCCGGGTGCGACGTCGCGCAGACGAGCCCGGTCGGGGCGCAGCGGGACGGAGCGCAGGGGAGGGCGGAACCGGACGGGGATGCCCGGCAGGGCAGTATGGAGAAGTGACGTCGAAGTCGAACAGCCGTCCCCGCCGCGTGGCCGTCCTGTCGGTCCACACCTCGCCTCTCGCCCAACCCGGCACCGGGGACGCCGGCGGAATGAACGTCTACGTTCTGCAGACCGCCGTGCAGCTCGCGCGGCGCGGGGTGGAGGTGGAGATCTTCACCCGGGCGACCTCGTCGGCGGACCCCGTGGTGCAGGAGGCGGCACCGGGCGTGCTGGTACGCAACGTCGCCGCCGGTCCCTACGAGGGACTCGACAAGCACGACCTGCCCACGCAGTTGTGCGCCTTCGCCGCCGGGGTGCTGCGGGAGGAGGCCCGGCACCCGCAGGGCTACTACGACCTGGTGCACTCGCACTACTGGCTGTCCGGCCAGGTGGGCTGGCTCGCCCGCGACCGGTGGGGCGTCCCGCTCGTGCACACCGCCCACACTCTCGCCGCCGTGAAGAACGCCTCGCTCGCCGACGGTGACGTGCCCGAGCCGGCGGCCCGGCAGATCGGCGAGCAGCAGGTGGTCGCCGAGTCCGACCGGCTCGTCGCCAACACGATCGACGAAGCGGCGCAGCTCGAGCGCAGCTACGGTGCCGACCCGTCACGGATCGACGTGGTGGCGCCGGGCGCGGACCTGTCCCGCTACCGGCCGGGGGACCGGGCGCTCGCCCGCGCCGAGCTGGGGCTGGACCCGAACGAGACGATCGTGACATTCGTCGGCCGGATCCAGCCGCTCAAGGCACCCGACGTGCTGCTGCGCGCCGCCGCGGCGGCGATGGCCGCCGACCCCGAGGTGCCCCTGCGGGTGCTGGTGGTGGGCGGGCCCTCGGGCACCGGGCTCGAGCGCCCGCACTCGCTGATCGACCTGGCCGCCGAGCTCGGGATCGCCGCCCGGGTGACGTTCCTGCCCCCGCAACCTCCCGAACGGCTCGTGCAGGTCTACCGCGCGTCGGACGTGGTGGCGGTGCCGAGCTACTCCGAGTCGTTCGGCCTGGTGGCGATCGAGGCGCAGGCGTGCGGGACCCCGGTGCTGGCGGCGAACGTCGGCGGCCTCGGCGTCGCGGTGCGCGACGGCGAGACCGGACTGCTCGTCGACGGGCATCGCACGAGCGACTGGGCCGCCGCGCTGCGCTCGCTGGTCACGGATCCGGGTCGGCGGGCCGTGCTGGCGGCGGCGGCGCCCCTGCACGCGGAGAACTTCTCCTGGGAGCACACGGCGGACGGGCTGCTCGCCAGTTACCGTAAGGCCGGTGCGCTGCGGAACCGCTCCCTCGCGAGCGGCGAGTTTCCGCTGCGCCGGCAGCGCGGAGTGTGGAAGATCCGGCGGACGACGGGGGTGCGGGCGTGAGCGAGCGACTGAGCGAGACGATCGAGGCGACGCTGCGCGATCGCGGCCTCGAGTTCTCCCGCAAGGAGGGTGGGCACTTCGTCGTCGACCTGCCGGGGGAGAACAAGCTCAAGACGACGACCCTGCTCTCCCTCGGCAACCACGGCCTGCGGGTCGAGGCGTTCGTGTGCCGCAAGCCCGACGAGAACTTCGAGGGCGTGTACCGGTTCCTGCTCCGGCGCAATCGGCGGCTGTACGGGGTCGCGTACACCCTCGACAAGATCGGGGACATCTACCTCGTCGGCCGGATGTCGGAGGCATCGGTCACTCCGGACGAACTGGACGCGGTGCTCGGCCAGGTGCTCGAGGCCGCCGATCACGACTTCAACGTCATCCTCGGGCTGGGTTTCCTCGCCTCCATCAAGCGGGAGTGGGAGTGGCGGGTCTCCCGGGGCGAGTCGCTGCGCAACCTCGAACCCTTCCGGCACCTGATCGAGGACGGCCGGCCCTTCGTGGTGGAGGACGCGCAGCCGTAACGGCGCGATATCGGTGACCCGTCCCACAATATTACTGTGAGCCTGGTCACATAACGGCCGTGTAACTACGCGGTGTCGAAACGGCGATACTTCCCATGCCACCTGGGAAAACGGCGCCGCCCGATCTTGGAATGTGGGACGCACGTGCCGGAAAACAGCGCGTGACCGATCCGTGATGACTCTCTAGCGTCGTAATCAGCCCGATACCACCGGGCAAGCAAGACCGGCCCGTCGCCGCTGACTCTGCCCCGCGGGACCGGAACTCGATACCTGATCGAGGGGCAGGGACGAGGCACAGATCCGAATCCGGGCAGCGGGATCGACATCGTCGGCCGCCGCAGTGCCTCGCCAGCAGACGCGAGAGGAATTCAACCGCATCATGGCTAACTTCACCTTCAAGCGCGCCCTCGGCACCGTCGCCGCCACCGCGGCCCTGGCCGTCACCCCGTTCGCCTTCGGCGCCGGCACCGCCAACGCCGCGTCCGGCAACTGGGACGCCGTCGCACAGTGCGAGAGCAGCGGGAACTGGGCGATCAACACCGGCAACGGCTACCACGGCGGCCTGCAGTTCTCGCCGAGCACCTGGAACGCCTACGGCGGCCAGCAGTACGCCCCCACCGCCGACCAGGCGACCCGGGAGCAGCAGATCGCCATCGCCGAGAACGTCCTGGACGGCCAGGGTCGCGGCGCGTGGCCGGTGTGCGGTCAGTACCTCTGATCCGACACTCGGACACGTGCCCGGGCTCGCGCCCGTAGCAGCCGAACGAGCCCCGCGTGCACCGCACGCGGGGCTCGTCGCATCTCACCGGATCGCCGCACCTCGATAAGCGGCGGTCTCGAAGTCGAGATAGCCCTGGAACGACACGGCGTCCGCGAACGGCAGGATCTGCGTGGCCCAGAAGCCGCCGAGCCCGTTCTCCCGGTCGATCCAGTAGTAGAGATTCGCCAGACCCGCCCAGCCGAGGGCACCGGCCGGGCGGCCCGTCGGCGCCGGCTCCTCGTTCACCAGGAACGTGTACGCCCAGTTCTTGGCCAGCCCAGGGAAGAACTCCGCGTCGTTCGACAGCGCCGGGACGACCCCCGGCAGCGCGGTCACCTGCTGCCCGTCCAGGCCGCCACGCACCGCGTCGGCGACGGTCGCAGGCGAGAGAACCCGGTCACCGCCGGGGGCCGCGCCGTCGCGCAGCCACATCCGGATGAACTTCAGGTAGTCCGGCACGGTGGTGTAGAGCCCGTGGCCTCCCATGTGGATCTCCGGGTCCTGGGGCAGCACCATCTCCGGCATCGGCGCGAGTGCTCCGTCCTCGCTGCGCTGGTGGACGACGGCCAGCCGCGCGCGCATGTCGTCGGTGAGTGCGAACGCCGTGTCGCCCATCCCGAGCGGCTCGAAGATCCGCTCGCGCATGACCTCGCCGAGACGCCGGCCCCGCACGGCCTCCACCACGAGACCGCACCAGTCGATGTTCGAGCCGTACATCCACCGGTCGCCGGGATCGAACAGCAGCGGTGTCGTCAGCGCGGCCTTCGATCCCGTGATCACGCTGGGCTGACCGTGCTCCTCGGCGAGGCGCCGGTAGTTCTCGTCGAAGAAGTCGTATCCGAGACCGGCCGTGTGGAGCAGCAGCATGCGGGTGGTGATGTCGCGCTTCGGCGCGCGCAGCAGGGGCGCGCCGTCCGTTCCGAAGCCCTCGAGAACCTGGAGTTCCCCGATCTCCGGGACGTAGCGGGCGGCGGGGGCGTCGAGGTCGAGCAGGCCCTCCTCGACGCACTGGAGTGCGGCGGTGCCGGTGATCGCCTTGGTCGTGGAGAAGGCGGCGAACACGGTGTCCGCCGTCATCGCCGAGCCCGAGCCCGCTGCGCGTTCCCCGGCCACCCCCTCGTACACGACGCCGTCCCGGTCGGTGAGCATGGCCACCACGCCCGGCACGCCCGTCGGGCGGTGGGTGAGTTCTCGCAGGGTTGCGTCCATCGTGGTCGCGAAGTCGTCTGTCACGGTTCCTCCTGTGTGCGGTCCGCCGCCGGCCGGCGTCGGAGGGGGACGCTACGGACGGAGCTGTGACGCGGGCCACCTCGGATCGGCACGCGTTGTCGGATTACGGCACCCGGCGCCCGCGGGCCCGGGCGAGCGTGCGCGACGGATTCTCGCCGAATCGGCGACGGTAGGCGGCGGCGAAGACCCCCATGTTGACGTAGCCCCACCGGGCCGCCACCGCCGAGACGGTGCACTCGGCCGACGGGGTGGAGAGTTCGTCGCGGATGTGCCGCAATCGCACGTCGGTGAGGTACCGGTTCGGCGTGGTGTCCAGGTGGCGGCGGAACGCCCCCGACAGGGCGCGCACGCTGACACCCACGGCGGCAGCGACCTCGGAGACCGTGGGCAGGTCCGCGGCGTGCTCGCGAATGTAGCGCTCCGCGTGCCGGACGTACGCCGGGGCGGCCGGCGGTTCGCCGGGGTCGAGCGCGACGCCCGCCGCGGCGGCCCATTCGGTGACGAGGTGACCGAGGAGCAACTCCTGCAGATGGGCGCCCGGCCGGCCCTGCGCGATCCGCACCGGATCGGCCCGGATCGCGCGGACCGCATACGCGAGCAGCGTGTTCCAGCCCGACGACCCTGTCCCGACGACGCACTTGTGCTGCCACAGACGATCGTCGGGGACGACGCCGAACCAGCGGTCGGCGAGGTCGGCGACGAGCCGGTGCGGCACCGTCAGGTTCAGCTGCAGGTGCTCGTCGTCGAAGTCGACGCGATGCTCGATGCGGCTGCAGTCGGCCACGAACGTGGCGCCGGAATCGACCTCCACCTCGCCCGCTCCGACGCGGTGCCGCGCGTGCCCGCGGATCGTCGTGAGCACGAGGATGTTGCCGGCCTCGGCGGAGAGCCGGTCGACGGTCACCGGAATGCCGTAGCGGAACCGGGTGAGCACGATGTCGCCGATCGACGCCGAGAACATGCTCGATCGCGGGTGCAGCAGGCGTCCGCTCGGCCGCACGCGATAGGGCATGTACACCCGGTCCGACCACGTCCGGATCTCGTCCCAGTCGGTCGAGACCGTCGCGGGCGAGGAGCCGCGGCCGGAGAACGGGTCCAGCGAGTGCACGACGTCCGTCATCCGGTCGAGCCTAGGGTGCCGGACCGGCCGCCGACACTGCCCGATCGGCCGGGCTCCGGGGCGCGTGACCGGGCCCGCGACGGTCCCCGACCCGGTAGTGTCCGGCATGCCTGTGACTGCCTTCACAGCCGTCGGATACCGTACTCCCGGCACGTCTGGCACGGCGTGCCACAGATTCCTGCCCCCGAGGAGAACCAATGAGCTTTCGCAGTCCCTTTCCCGACGTCGACATCCCGGCACTGAGTGTCTACGACTTCCTGTTCGGTTCGATCGCGGAGTCGGACCTCGATCGCCCGGCGTTGACCGAGGGCGCGACCGGGGCCGTCACCGACTACCGGACCCTGATCGGGCAGATCGACGCGATCGCCGGTGCGCTCGCGGCGCGCGGTGTGGGAGTCGGCGACGTCGTCGGCCTGCTCTCGCCGAACGTGCCCGCCTTCGCGACCGTGTTCCACGGCATCCTGCGGGCGGGGGCCACCGCGACCACCGTCAACGCGCTCTACACCGCCGAGGACATCGCCAAGCAGCTCGAGGATTCCAAGGCGACGTTCTTCTTCACGGTCTCGCCGCTGCTGCCGCACGCGAAGGAGGCCGCGGCCGCGGTCGGTATCCCCGACGATCGTCTGGTCGTGCTCGACGGCGCCGAGGGGCATCCCTCCCTGCGCGACCTGCTCGCCGAGAACGCCCCCGCCCCCGAGGTGTCGTTCGATCCGGCCACCCATCTGGCGGTGCTGCCGTACTCGTCCGGCACCACCGGTCGCCCGAAGGGCGTGATGCTCACGCACACCAACCTGGTGGCCAACGTGTGCCAGATCAAGTCCCCGATCAGGATCGACCCCGACGACCGGATCCTCGCCGTCCTGCCGTTCTTCCACATCTACGGCATGACCGTTCTTCTCAACGCCGCCCTGTTCAACCGCGCGTCGCTGGTGACGATGCCGAAGTTCGACCTGCCGGAGTTCCTGCGGATCGTCTCCGAACAGAAGTGCACCTACGTGTTCATCGCACCGCCCGTCGCGGTCGCCCTGGCCAAGCACCCGCTCGTGGACCAGTACGACCTCTCGAGCGTGCACACCGTGTTCTCCGGCGCGGCGCCGCTGGACAGGGCGCTCGGGAACGCGGTCGCCGCGCGACTGGGATGGAAGGTCCGTCAGGGGTACGGCATGTCCGAGATGAGCCCGGTCAGCCACGCCATCCCGTTCGACGGCGACGACGTGCCACTCGACTCGGTGGGACCGACGATCGCCAACATGGAGTGCAAGCTCGTCGACCCGACCACCGGCGAAGAGGTCGAGTACCCCACCGGTGAGGGTGTCTCCGAGCCGGGTGAGCTGTGGTGCAAGGGCCCCAACGTCATGGTCGGCTACCTCGGCAACCCGCAGGCCACCGCGGAGACCCTCGACGCCGACGGGTTCCTGCACACCGGCGACATCGCCACGGTCGATGCGGCCGGCAACGTCACCATCGTCGACCGGCTCAAGGAGCTGATCAAGTACAAGGGCTACCAGGTGCCGCCCGCCGAACTCGAGGCGCTGCTGCTGACCCACCCGAAGATCGCCGACGTCGCGGTGATCGGTGTGCTCGACGACGAAGGCGAGGAGGTGCCCAAGGCGTTCGTGGTGCGTCAGCCGGACGCCGAACTCACCGAGGCCGAGGTCGTCGAGTTCGTCGCCGAGCGGGTCTCGCCGCACAAGAAGGTGCGGCAGGTGCAGTTCATCGACATCGTCCCGAAGTCCGCCGCCGGCAAGATCCTCCGGAAGGATCTGCGCACCCCGGCGACGTAGCCGGTCATTGCCCGGGCCGCAGGATCCGGCCGAGATGCGCCGCGAGCGCCTCGATCGTCGGATCCTGCGCCCGGAACCCGACGTAGCCGTCCGGCCGCACCACCACAGCCGCGGCGGCACCGTCGAAACCGTACGCCCGCGCGGCGCGGCCCGCGTCGTCGCGCAGTACCCGGCCGTCGGCCGGGCTCCCGGTGCTTCCCGCCACGAGCACGTACGCCCGCAGCGCGTCACCGAAGCGGTCCGTCGCCCGCTCGGCGAGCTCTCGCTGCGCCTGCAGCGCCTGCGCCGTGGGCGCCCACAGCAGCACGGTGTGACCGGGATGGCGCAGCAGCTCGTGCAGCCGCAGCGGCGAGGCGACGGCGTCCTGCCGCAACTCCGTCGCATCGGGGGCGCGATCGCCGGGAGCCGGACCGCCGCCGTGCGGCACGTCGCTACCGCCGCCGTGCGGCACGTCGCTACCGCCGCCGTGCGGCATGTCGCTACCGCCGCCGTGCGGCATGTCGCTACCGCCGCCGTGCGGCACGTCGCTACCGCCGCCGTGCGGCACGTCTTCACCGACGAGCGGGCTGTCCCGGTAGCCGAGCAGCAGCTGGGCCTCGCGCGCGATCGCGGTCGCGGCGTCCGTCTCGCCGGCTCCGAGGCCCTGCCGGGCGTGCCGCACGGTGCGGCCCACCACCTCCGCCCCGACGGGCCGGCGCTCGGCGTCGTAGCTGTCGAGCAGGCCGTCGGCGGCGCGTCCCTGCACCGCCAGGGCGAGCTTCCAGCCGAGGTTGTAGGCGTCCTGGATGCCGGTGTTCATGCCCTGTGCCCCGGTCGGGGGATGGATGTGCGCGGCGTCCCCGGCCAGGAACACCCGGCCCCCGCCGTAGCTCCCGGCGAGGCGGTGGCTGATCCGGAACACCGACGACCAGCGCAGGGCACCGGCCCGGGTCGGTTCGGGCGCCAGCCGGTCGAGCACGGCCTGGATGTGGCCGAGCGTGGGCCGGCGCCCGCCCTCCAGTCCGTGCGCCACGGCTCCGGCGCCGGACGCGGAGGTCGCCAGGTCCGGCGCGACGAAGGTCGACAGGCGGTAGCGGCCGGTGCCGGGCAGCGGGATGCACACCATCATGTCCGTGGTCGTGCCGTCGCTCGTCGTCGAGGCGCGGATGCCGTAGCCGCCCGGCATCGACCAGTCCAGTTCGACGTCGGCGAGCATGTACTCCTCGCGGAACGCGTCGCCGTCGAAGGACACGCCGAGTCCTTTCCGTACGGCGCTGTGCGCACCGTCGCAGCCGACCAGGTAACGGGCCGCCAGCCGCGTCGTGTCGTCGCCGTCGCGCAGGTCGGCGACCACGCCGTCCGCGGTCTGCTCGAACCCGGTGAGCTCGATGCCGCGGCGCACGACGGTGCCGTGCTCGGCCAGGGCCTGCGTCAGCACCCGTTCCGTGGCGTACTGGGGCATGCAGACGAACCGGTACGGCACGTCCTCGGGCAGTTCGAGTTCGAGGCGCATCACCTGCCGGCCGTCGACGTAGACGATCTGCCCGTGCATCGGCGCGGACACGTCGAGCGAAGGGCGGACCACGCCCATCGCGTCCCAGACCTCGAGGGTGCGCGGCTGGATGCCGACCGCCTTGGCGTACTGCGGCGGTTCCGGCAGCCGGTCGACGATCACGACGTCGACGCCGCGCCGGCGCAGTTCCAGCGCGGCGGTCAGTCCGACCGGGCCGGCGCCGACCACGAGTACCGAGGTCTCGCTCATGGGCATGCCCTTTCGTCGCGTTCGAGGGCAGTATGTCGGAATTCGGCGGCCGCGCGGGCCTGTTCGCCGCATCCGGATCCTCGACGTGAGCGGTGCCCGGCGCCGGAACGCGCGCCGTCACACGTCGAGCAGGTGCGGCAGGCCCGCGCGGTAGCGGTCGGCGTCGATGCGGCGCATCGGTTCGAGTTCGGGTGGCTCGTGCAGTCGGTACAGCGCCGGCGGTGCGGCGGGCGAGTCGGCGGCTTCGAGCAGCGCGGTGACGGCCGCACGCGCGGATTCGCCGGCCGACTCCATGGTCGCGAGATCGATGTCGGTGCGGACGTAGTCCCCGGCCAGGAAGAGGTTCGGGATCGCGGTGCGGGCGTCGGGCCGGTCGGACAGGGAGCCGACGGTGTTGACGAGCAGGGGTGTGGCGTTGGTGTTGCGGCCCTGCGCGGGATCCCACCGGATGCCGGGGTCGAGGAACCACGAGACGATGTCGTCCTCGTCGAGGACGCCGGTGCCGGTGTCGTCGAGGCATGCCGACATCTGGGCCCACGTCTCCTGGGCGATCTCCTCGGCCGTGCACTCCTTGGCGGTCTTGCCGTGGAGGACGCCCGGGGTGTCCCAGTCGGAGATGTCCACGGACAGGCAGTCGTGGGCGCTGCCGTCGCCGTAGCGGCCGGCGAAGTCGCCGCGCCAGAACTGGCCCTGGCTGATGGAGGTCAGTGCCCACGGCGAGCCGAGGTATGCGACGTGGCCGGCGGCGATCGGGGTGGGCCGGCGCAGGAAGTACTGGATGCCCACCATCCAGTCCGTCTGCAGGTTCCGCATGCCTTCGAGGCGAGGATCTGCGGCGAGGATCCGCGGTGACCACAGGGGCGCGGCCCGTTCGACGGGCATCGCCGCGACGTACCAGTCGGCTTCGGCGACGGACCGGGTGCCGTTGCCGTCCACCAGCCGCACTCCGGTGATCGAACCGGACGCGATGTCGAGTGCTTCTGCCGCCCAACCCATTTCGAATACGACGCCCAGGTCGCGCAGGTGCGCGGCCCACGGGCCGATCCACGCCTCGTCGGTGGGAGCGGCCAGGACCCGGTCCAGATGGCCGTATGCGGGGACGGTGCCCATCGCGTTCCACACGAACGCCTGGCCCATGATGCCGATGGTGCGGGTGGAGGCGACGGTGGGCCGGGCGGCCACCAGTTGACGGGTCAGGGCCGAGACGAGGATGTCGCGGTAGGCCGACGACTTGCCGTCGGCCTCGAGCGTCTGCGACCACGTCCGGTGTTCCCACTGGCCGTCGCGTCGTTCGAGACTGCTGGTCAGGAACATCACCAGCTTGCGGGTGAAGACGGCCAGTTCGTGCGGGGGGATGGCGTTGCCGAGGGAGAAGGCCGCGGCCAGGGATTCCTGCAGCGAGGCGGGATCGAGGACGCCGTGGGGGAGCGGGGCGATCGACGCCGGGGCGATGAGGTCGGGCCCGCCGGGGATCGCCATCCGGAAGGCGGCGCCGGCGACGAGATTGTCGAACACGCCGTTCGGATTGCCCGGGAAGGGGATCCGTCGCATCGTGTCGGGGATGTGCTGGTAGAAGCCCGGGAAGAAGCGGAATCCGTGCTCGCCGGGCAGGTCGGCGCGGCCGCCGGCCGCGGTGCCCGGCGACGGGATGCTGCGGGCCTTGCCGCCCAGGGCGGTCGGTTCGAAGACGGTGACGTCGAAGCCGCGTTCGATCAGTTCGTGGGCGGCCGTCAGGCCCGCCACCCCGCCGCCGAGCACGGCGACGCGGCGGCCCGTCGAGCGCAGCGCCGGGGAGCGCGGGGCGGCGTGGGCGGGGGCGGGCGCGACCGCGAGGGCGCCCAGGGCGGTGAGGAAGGTGCGGCGGGAAAGTCGGGTGTCGAACACGAGAAGCCCCCATCCGGACGTCGTTCTGAAAACAACCGTTGTCACATATATCCGATGTGTGCGTCTCGCGCGGGGAATTCACTGAACGGTGCCGACGTAGCGTTGCCACGCGGGCGTGCCAGGATTGGCCCATGACCAACGGAACACTTGTGTTGCTCCGCCACGGCGAGAGCGAATGGAACGCGATGAACCTCTTCACGGGATGGGTGGACGTCCACCTGACCGACAAGGGGATCGCCGAGGGCAAGCGGGCCGGCGAACTGCTCGCCGAGCACGATCTCCTGCCGGACGTGCTCTACACGTCGCTGCTGCGCCGCGCCATCAGCACCGCCAACTACGCGCTCGACGCCGCGGATCGGCACTGGATTCCGGTCGTGCGCGACTGGCGCCTGAACGAGCGGCACTACGGTGCGCTGCAGGGCAAGAACAAGGCGGAGATCAAGGCGGAGTTCGGCGACGAGCAGTTCATGCTGTGGCGCCGCAGCTACGACACCCCGCCCCCGCCGATCGAGCCCGGCAGCAAGTACAGCCAGGACAGCGACGTCCGGTACGCGGACGTCGACGAGGTGCCGCTCACCGAGTGCCTGAAGGACGTCGTCGATCGCCTCATCCCGTACTGGGAGGAGACCATCTCCCAGGACGTGCGGGCCGGCCGGACCGTCCTGATCACGGCCCACGGCAACTCGCTGCGTGCTCTGGTCAAGCACCTCGACGGGATCTCCGACGAGGAGATCGCCGGGCTGAACATCCCCACCGGCATCCCGCTGCGTTACGACCTCGACGAGAACCTGCGCCCGCTGAACCCGGGTGGCACGTACCTCGATCCCGAGGCGGCCGCGGCGGGTGCCGCCGCCGTCGCGGGTCAGGGCGGCCGGTAGTTCCCAGGGGCCGCGGGCGACTGTCCGCGGCCCCGGGAAACGGGCGGTGAACACGCGGCAAATGCTGCGAACATGCGGTGTGACGTGCGGCGGAATGCCCCGACCCGCTGTCACCGCCGCGCCGCGCGTACGTACGATTCGAGACGTGACTGTTGCGCAGGCCGTGCTGCTCGCCGGGGCCGCCGTCCTCGGTGCCGTGTCCGCGATCGTGCTGATGCGGCTCCTCCGGCGCCGGGCCGCCGACCGCACCGACGCCGACCTCACCATGGCGCAGGTCCTCGATCGCGTGGTCTTCGGCGCGGACACCGGCATCGCCGTCGTCGACCGGTTCCACGACGTCGTCCTGTTCAATCCGCGTGCGGAGGAACTCGGCCTGGTCCGCAACCGGCTCGTCGAGGACTCGGCCTGGGCCGCCGCCACCCGTGTCCTCGAGACGGGTGAACCCGCCGAGCTCGACCTCACCGCGAAGACGCCCCGCGGTCGCGAGCGCGTGGCGGTGCGCTGCGTCGCGCGGCGTCTGCTCGACGACGACGCGCGCTTCGTCGCGCTCTACGCCTACGACGACTCCGAGCAGGTCCGGATGGAGGCCACCCGCCGGGACTTCGTCGCCAACGTCAGTCACGAACTCAAGACCCCCGTGGGCGCGATGGCCCTGCTCGCCGAAGCCCTGCTCGAATCCGCCGACGACCCGGAATCCGTGCGGCACTTCGGAACCCGGCTACAGAGCGAGGCCAACCGGCTCGGCAACATGGTGACCGAACTGATCGCGCTCTCGCGCCTGCAGGGGGCCGAGAAGCTGCCGAACCTCGAGGTGGTCGAGGTCGACGACGTCGTCGAGGAGGCGCTGCGCCGCACCCGCCTGACCGCCGAGAACGCGCAGATCACCGTCACCACCGACGCCGCCGGCGGGTACGAGGTCCTCGGCGACCAGACCCTGCTCGTCACCGCGCTGGCCAATCTGATCGAGAATGCGATCGCCTACTCGTCTCCGGGTTCGCCGGTGTCGGTCAGCCGGTCCCTGCGCGCGGGCAAGGTCGCGATCGCGGTGACCGACCGCGGCATCGGGATCGAGAAGGAGGACCAGGAGCGCGTCTTCGAACGGTTCTTCCGGGTCGACAAGGCCCGTTCCCGCGCCACCGGTGGCACCGGTCTCGGGCTGGCGATCGTCAAGCACGTCGCCGCCAACCACAACGGGGAGATCCGGTTGTGGAGCCAGCCGGGAACCGGGTCGACGTTCACGCTCCTCATCCCCGCCTGTTCGCCCGATCCCCGCGAATCCCACGGAGCCACACCTCGCCACGAGGGCGGCCCCGCGCTGACGGTGGAGCGGTGACGGGCGAGCGGTGACGGTGGAGCGGGGCGACCATGCCGACACCTACGACGAGAATCGGAAATGAGCCGGATGCACCAGGTGACAAAGGGTACGGAGGACCAGCAGTGACGCGTGTGCTGATCGTGGAGGACGAGGAATCGCTGGCGGATCCGCTCGCGTTCCTCCTGCGCAAGGAGGGCTTCGAGACCACCGTCGTCGGTGACGGACCGTCGGCGCTCGCGGAATTCGACCGCGCCGGCGCGGACATCGTCCTGCTGGACCTGATGCTGCCCGGCATGAGCGGCACCGATGTCTGCAAGCAGCTGCGCAACCGGTCCGGCGTGCCGGTGATCATGGTGACCGCGCGCGACAGCGAGATCGACAAGGTGGTCGGCCTCGAACTGGGGGCGGACGACTACGTCACCAAGCCGTACTCGGCGCGCGAACTCATCGCCCGCATCCGTGCGGTGCTGCGCCGCGGCGGGGAGAACGACGCCGAGGCGACGCAGGACGACGGGATCCTCGAGGCCGGGCCGGTGCGGATGGACGTGGACCGGCACGTCGTGCACGTGGCCGGGAATCCCGTCACGCTGCCGCTCAAGGAGTTCGACCTGCTGGAGTACCTGCTGCGCAACTCCGGCCGGGTGCTCACGCGCGGCCAGCTGATCGACCGGGTGTGGGGTGCCGACTACGTCGGCGACACCAAGACCCTCGACGTGCACGTCAAGCGGCTGCGCTCGAAGATCGAGGCCGACCCCGCCAAGCCGCAGCACCTGGTCACGGTCCGCGGCCTCGGCTACAAGCTCGAGGGGTAGGGGCCCGCCCCCGGGGTGCGCTCGGCGGCGGCCGTCGTCGCGGGATGCACGGCGATCAGGCCCAGCCCCTCGCGACGACGGCACAGCCGCGCGAGTTCGTCGTAGGCGGCGTCGCCGATCAGCTCGCGCAGTTCCGGTGCGTACGACTGCCAGACCGGTGCGGCCCCCACGTGGGCGTCCGGCGAGCCGGAGCAGTACCAGTCCAGGTCGTGGCCGCCCTCGCCCCAACCGCGCCGGTCGTACTCGGTGACGACGGTGCGCAGCACCTCGGTGCCGTCGGGACGCTCGACCCAGTCCTGGGTGCGGCGGATCGGCAGTTGCCAGCACACGTCCGGCTTCACCTCGAGAGGCTCGATGCTGCGTCGCAGCGCCATCTTGTGCAGCGCGCAGCCGATGCCGCCGGCGAAGCCCGGCCGGTTGAGGAAGATGCACGCCCCCTTGTAGCGGCGAGTGCGCAGGGCCGGCTCGTCCTCGAGGTCGTCCTCCTCGAGATAGCCCTTCTTGCCGAGTCCCTTCGGCATCAACTGCCAGTCCTCCGGCGTGAGATGTCTCACTGCGGCGTCCAGCTTGGCGCGATCGTCGTCGTCCGACAGGAACGCGCCGTGCGAGCAGCATCCGTCGTCCGGCCGGCCGGCGATGATGCCCTGGCACGCGGGCGTGCCGAACACGCAGGTCCAGCGGGAGAGCAGCCACGTCAGGTCGGCGGCGACGACGTGCTCGCTGTTGTCCGGGTCGATGAACTCCACCCATTCGCGCGGGAAATCGAGGGGCACTTCGGGGGCCGGGACCTGCTTGTGTGCGGCACCGGGCATACCTGCTGTCACAGGACCCGACGGTAGACCCAGTACCGTATGTATGTGCGCCTTGGGGTACTCGACGTCGGAAGCAACACCGTTCATCTACTCGTGGTGGACGCTCATCGCGGTGGCCATCCCACCCCCATGAGCTCGACGAAGGCAACCCTGCGCCTGTCCGAGAACACGGACGACCGCGGTGACATCACCCCGCAGGGCGCCGACCGGCTGGTCGAGACGGTCGCCGACTTCGCCGGCATCGCCCGCACCTCCGGATGCGAGGAGCTGATGGCGTTCGCGACCTCCGCGGTGCGCGATGCCACCAACTCCGACGCGGTGCTCAGTCGCGTCCGCGCCGAGACCGGCGTCGCGCTCGAGGTGCTCTCCGGTGTGGACGAGGCCCGGCTGACGTTCCTCGCGGTGCGGCGGTGGTACGGCTGGAGCGCGGGACGCATCCTGTGCCTGGACATCGGCGGCGGCTCCCTGGAGCTGACCTTCGGCGGCGACGAGGACCCCGATGTGGCGTTCTCGCTGCAGCTCGGTGCCGGGCGCCTGACTCGGGACTGGCTGAGCGAGGACCCGCCCGGTAAGCGGCGCGTCGCGGTGCTGCGGGACTGGCTCGATGCCGAACTCGTCCGGCCCGCCGAGGAGCTGCGGGCGGCCGGTGCTCCCGACCTGTGCGTGGGGAGCTCGAAGACCTTCCGCACCCTCGCACGGCTGACCGGTGCCGCCCCGTCGTCGGCGGGCCCCCGGGTGCGGCGCACCCTGACCGCCGCCGGGTTGCGTCAGCTCATCGCATTCATCTCCCGCATGACGGCCGCGGACCGTGCCGAGCTCGAGGGCGTGAGCTCCGACCGGTCGCAGCAGATCGTCGCCGGTGCCCTCGTCGCGGAGGCCGCCATGCGCGCGCTGGGAGTGGAAACTCTCGATATCTGTCCCTGGGCCCTGCGCGAGGGGCTCATTCTCCGCAAGCTCGACACCGAGATGGGGGGCGAACTGATGGTGGTTTCGCAATGACGGACGGCAGCAGCACCGACACCGGGCAGATCTCCGTCGCGGAGCTGCTGGCCCGCAACGGCCAGAAGGTGAATTCCCGCGCCGGCGGACGCCGCCGCCGTGGCGTCAGCGGCGGCATCTCGGTTGCGGAACTGACCGGCGAGATTCCCGTGACCGCCCCGGAACCGGCCCAGGCGCCGAAGACCGGAGTCTCCGAGGCCGACGTCCCCGAGACCGAGGCTGCCGAGACCGAGGCTCCCGAGACCGAGGCCCCCGAGACCGAGGCTCCGGAGAGCGAGGCCCCGGAGGCCGAACCCGTCGTGTCCGCTCCGCCGAAGGCGCAGGCGCCGGTGCCCTCGACGACGCAGGCGCCGGTGGCTCCGAAAGCGCTGGCGCCGGTGCCGCGGCGGCCGGACCGTCGCGAACCCGAGCCCGAACCCGAACCGTCCGAGACCGAGGCGACCGGGCCCGGGACCCCGGCCCCGACGTCCCCGCCCCGGACGCGCGAGGAGCCGGCGGCCGAGCGGGTGCCGGTGAAGGTCGAGTCGCCGACCGAGATCATCCGTCCGGCCGTCCTGCCGCGACGAGCGCGCGCGCACGCCGAGGTGGCCGTGAGTGCTCCGGCGCGGCCCGCGGATACCCCCGAGCCGAGGCTGCTGTCCGGGCCCGCGAGCGACCTGCGGGGCAGCGGCGACGACACCGCCGATGGCGAGACCGAGACGATCGGCAAGGCCGTGGCCGCGGACGAGCCGGACGTGGAGCAGCGGGAGAAGCCCGCGTCCCGTCGCAGCGACGCCGCAGCGGCGGAGACCCCGTCCGCGGCGGAGTCCGACGTCTCGTCCGGCACCGGCGAGTCCCGCAGCGCGATCGCGCAGTGGGCCCGGTTGATCGGCGAGGGTGTCGTCGCGATCGTCGCGGGCGCCCTGCTGTTCAAGGGCTTCGAGCAGTTGTGGGATGCGTTGCCGTGGGTGGCATTCGCACTCGCCCTGCTGGTCATCGTCGGCCTGGTGGCGATGGTGCGCATCCTGCGCCGCACCGACGACATCGCGAGCCAGCTCATCGCCCTTGCCGTGGGTGCCTTCGTGACGTTCGGTCCGCTGTTGTTCCTGCTGCCCACCGGCTGACCCGGCACATCGTCATGAGCACCCTGTCGCGAGAGATCCTGGTCGGACTGTCCACCGCTTCGGTGTACCCGGAGAACACCGAGGCGGCCTTCCGCTATGCGGCCGAACTCGGCTACGACGGCGTGGAGCTGATGGTGTGGGCGGAGTCGGTGAGCCAGGACGTGCGTGCGGTGCAGGCGCTGGTGCGCAAGTACGGCATACCGGTGCTGGCGGTGCACGCGCCGTGCCTGTTGATCTCGCAGCGTGTGTGGGGTTCGGACCCGGCCGCGAAGCTCGAGCGGTCGGTGCGCGCAGCGGAAGCGCTCGGGGCCGCGTCGGTGGTGGTGCATCCGCCGTTCCGATGGCAGCGCCGGTACGCGGAGGGCTTCGCGGATCAGGTCGCGGACCTCGAGGACCGCAGCCACGTGGTCGTGGCGGTGGAGAACATGTACCCGATGCGCGCCGACGTGTTCTTCGGCGGCCGCGACCGCACCGCGCAGCGCATGAGACGGCGTGGCGGGCCCGGCCGTGCGGTGTCGGCCTTCAGCCCGTCGATCGATCCCACCGACACCGGCTTCGCGCACTACACACTGGACCTGTCGCACACGGCCACGGCGGGGATGGACGCGATGGCCCTCGCCGAGCGGATGGGCGGCGGTCTGGCTCATCTGCACCTCGCGGACGGTCACGGCGCGTCGACGGACGAGCATCTGCTCCCGGGCGACGGCGGCCAGCCGTGCGAGCAGGTGTGCCGGCTACTGGCCGAGAGCGACTTCACCGGGCACGTCGTCCTGGAGGTCAGTACCCAGGGGGCGCGCACGCGGTCCGCGCGGGCGGGAGCGCTGACCCGGTCGCTGGCCTTCGCGCGCGAGCATCTGCACCGGGCCCCCCGCCTGGCGATCACCACCGGGCCCGAGCATCCGCGTGCGACGACGATCGAGCAGGTGCACCCGTCAGGCCAGAGCACCGAGTCCGGCGCCGAGAACCACGACTCCTGAGATCGTCACGCCGGCGACGAGGGCGGCGGCACCCAGCCATACGCAGGCGATCATGGCGCCCGGCCGCCTGGGGTCCGGGCCGAGCACGGACAGGAAGAACCCGGCGGGAATCAGGATCGCCGAGCCGAGCACTGCGATCGCGCCGGCGGCGGCCCATCCGGGTGAGGCGCCGACGGCGTCGGTGAGCACGGCGACCAGCAACCCCAAGGTGACGAGGACGCCGGCGTGGGCGTGACCGGCGCGGAAGAAGGACTTCTGCAGGTCGTTGGCCGGCACGTGCCCGCCCGCGACGCGCAGCAGGAACGTGCCGCCGAAGGCGATCCCGGTGACGGTGAGCAGGGTGGCGCCGAGAGCGACGACGAGTACGGGGTGCACGGAATCCTCCTCGCGGAGTATTGGATAGTTACAGTATCCAATACTGGATAGTTGTACTATCCACTGTCAAGGGGAGGTGGCAATGCGGATCTCGGAACTGGTGGACCGGACCGGCGTCCCGCTGGCGACCGTGAAGTACTACCTGCGCGAGGGGCTGCTGATGCCGGGCGAGGCGACCAGCGCCACCCAGGCCCGGTACGACGGGCGGCACGTGCGGCGCCTCGCGCTGATCCGTGCGCTCGCCGCCCAGGGGCTGCCGCTGCCGCGCATCCGCGAGATCGTCCGCCTCCTCGACGGCACCGACGAGTCGCTGTTCGTCGCCCTCGGCCGGGCCATCGCGGCGCTGCCGCCCTACCCGCCGGGCGACGGCGAGTCCGTACCCCACGACTATCCGCGCGCCCGGCACGTCCTCGAACGGCTCGGTCAGCTCTACGACCCCCGGTTCGCCGCCGTCGCACAGCTCGAGCGGGCCCTCGCCGCCCTCGACTCCGCCGGCCTGACGATGAGCGACGAGCGCATCGACGTCTACGGACGGCACGTGCTCGGCATCGCCGAGATCGACATCGACCTGCTGCCCACCCGCTCCCGGGAGGCGACGGTCGAGGCGGCGGTCCTCGGCACCGCCCTGTACGAACCCGTCCTCACCGCGATGCGCCGTCTCGCACACCAGCACCTTGCCGCCCCTCGCCTCACCGAGTCCGGCCCGCCCGTCCCCGATTCACCGGACGGACCCGTCCCCGATTCACCGGACGGACCCGTCCCCGATTCACCGGACGGACCCGTCCCCGATTCACAGGAGCAGCAATGACCGACACCGTGCCCGATCCCGGCAACCACCCCTTCCGCGACCTGACGACGCTCGACGCCGCCGGCGACGACCGTTGGCTCGCGCACATCGCCCCGGTCTGGACGATCGGCCCCAAGGTCCACGGGGGCTGCATGCTCGCGGTGTGCGCCGCGGCGGCCCGGTCGGCGGCGCAGGCGGCGGGAGCCGATCCGGCGGTGCAACCTCTTGCGGTCAGCGCCGGGTTCGTTGCCGCCCCCGACCCGGGCGACGTCCAGCTGACCACCATCGTCCGCAAGCTCGGGAAGCAGGTCGGGCTCGTCGACGTGGAGCTCTCGCAGGGCGATCGGGTCGCGGTCCGTGCCTCGGTGACGCTCGGTCGGCCCGACACCGGCGAGCCGCGATACACCACTGCCCATCCGGTGGCCGAACTGTCGGTGCAGCCGCCCGCGGACGCGCCGCTGATCGGCCCCGGCCACCCGATGGCCCAGGTGGTGAACCTGTGCGGGGGCGCCGACCTCGTGGTGGACGAGACCAGTGCCCGTTTCCTCGCGGGAGAGCAGGGTGAACCGGTGGTGCGGATGTGGGCGCGGCCGTGGCCGGGGGACGAGGCCGACGTCGACACCGCCGCGCTGTTCGCGCTCATGGCCGGGGACATCTCGGCTCCGGTCACCATGAACCGGGGCCTGTTCGGCTGGGCGCCGACCGTGCAACTCACCGCGTACCTGCGGCGACTGCCGGCGCCCGGCTGGCTGCGGATCATGGCCGACAGCACGGTCCTGGGCAACGCCTGGTTCGAGGAGGACCACACCGTCGTCGATGCCACCGGCGCCGTCGTCGTGCAGAGCCGTCAGCTCGCCATGGTCCCGCGCTGATCGTCGGGGCGATGCGGGCCCCGGCAGCGGCCGTGGCAGGCTGTTGCCCATGACGAGAATTGCGGTGATCGGCGGCGGCAGGATCGGTGAGGCGCTGGTCTCGGGGCTGCTGCAGAGTGGATTCGCGACCAAGGATCTGGTGGTCGTCGAGAAGTTCCCGGCGCGGAGCGAGGAGCTCACCGCCGAGTACTCGATCCGGGTCACCGACTCGATCGCCGACGCGGCCGAAGGTGCGGACGTGCTGGTGATCGCGGTCAAGCCGGGCGACGTCGACGTCGTGCTCGCCGATCTGGGCAAGGCAGACCTCGACAGCGAACGCGAGAAGCTGCTGATGTCGCTGGTCGCCGGCGTGCCCACGTCCCGGTACGAGAACCGGCTGCCGGCCGGATCGCCGGTTGTGCGCGTCATGCCCAACACCCCGATGCTGGTGGGGGAGGGCGCGAGCGTGATCGCCGCCGGCCGGCACGTCAAGCCCGACCACCTGGCGCTGGCACGTGAGGTCCTGGAGTCGGTGGGGACCGTGACGGTGGTTCCCGAGTCCCAGATCGACGCGGTGACCGCTGTGTCCGGTTCCGGTCCGGCATATTTCTTCCTCGTCGCCGAGGCGATGATCGACGCGGGCGTCGCCCTGGGACTGACGCGGGCGACGACGACCGAGCTCGTGGTGCAGACGATGACCGGCTCGGCGGCCATGCTCGCCCGGTCGGGGGAGAACGCCGCCGACCTGCGCGCGGCGGTGACATCGCCGGGTGGAACCACCGCGGCGGCGATCCGGGAACTCGAGCGCGGCGGCGTGCGGACGGCGTTCTACGAGGCCCTCGCGGCCGCCCGGGACCGCTCTGCGGCACTCGGTTCGTCCGCCGATTGAGGAAATTGGTCGTCCGCATCGTCGCACGGGAACCATTGGTCACGCTAAGCTCGATTGAGCACGTGCGTGTCTGTTCCGCCGGAGGGGAAGCCGGCGGCGCGGGACGTGCCGGAGGTGTGTAATGGTATCTGGAAGCAAACCGTCGAAGGGTCAACCCGAGGACGGTCAGTCGGTTCTCTCCGGCACCCAGTTCCTCACCGTCGCCGAAGTGGCGGCGCTGATGCGGGTGTCGAAGATGACCGTGTACAGGCTGGTGCACAGCGGGGAACTGCCCGCCGTGCGAGTGGGACGTTCGTTCCGGGTGCACGCCAAGGCCGTGCACGATTACCTGGAAACGTCCTACTTCGACGTCGGCTGAGCGGTCGACGGCCGCAATCGGAGCCCGGAGCGGACCTCGGTTTCACTACTCGAAACCCGCCCCGGTACGATTGCTTGTCGTCGTACCGGCCACCCGGTGTCGTGAGGCGCTGAGCTCGTCACCACGCGGCCCAGCGTCGACTACAGGCGTACGTCACCGGCGTGCGCGCAGGAACGCTAGAGAGAACGTGAGGGAAACCCAGATGGGTTCTGTGATCAAGAAGCGCCGCAAGCGCATGTCGAAGAAGAAGCACCGTAAGCTGCTCCGCCGCACCCGAGTGCAGCGTCGTAAACTCGGCAAGTAGATCGATTCCCCGATGCCCGTCACCCGTGTGGTGGCGGGCATCGAGCGTCTGTGCCGACGGCCCGTCACGAGGTCGTCCGCGGAACGCCCGATCCGGGTGGTATGCGGAGTCCGGGTGGCTGAGGACGAACGTCCCGCCTCCGGGTCTTTCCAGTGATCGGTTACGCCGGTGTAATGCTTTGTTGCGAGAGTCACCGTATCGTGAGAGACCGGAGTGACAGCAGGGGGTGAGTGGGTGAGTTCGGAGATCGACGGCATCGACCCGCCGAGGGTGGCTCTGGTCACCGGCGCGAGCCGATTCCTCGGCGGGTACCTGGTCACCCGTCTGGCCCAGCACCCGGACGTCGAACGCGTCATCGCGGTCGACACCCAGTCGCCCACCAAGGACATGCTGCGGCGCATGGGCCGCGCCGAGTTCGTGCTCGCCGACATCCGCAACCCCCTCATCGGCAAGGTCATCCGGAACATGGACGTCGACACCGTCGTCCACACGTCCACCCTCACCAAGGCGCCGAAGTCCGGCAGTCGCGCCGCCATGAAGGACATGAACGTCCTCGGCGCGATGCAGTTGTTCGCCGTGTGCCAGAAGACCCCGTCCGTGCGACGCGTCGTGCTGCGGTCGTCGTCGGTGGTGTACGGATCGAGCGCGAAGGACCCCGCGAAGTTCACCGAGGAGATGAGCGCGCGCCGCCGTCCGACCGGCGCCTTCGCCCGCGACATGATCGAGGTCGAGGGCTACCTGCGCGGGATGGCACGCCGTCGACCGGACATCGCGGCGACGATCCTGCGCCTGGCCCCGACGGTGGGCAACCACCTGCCCGGCTCCGTCTCGCGATACCTCACCTCCCCGATCGTGCCCACCATTCTCGGCCGCGATGCCCGGTTGCAGTTGCTGCACGAGGAGGATGCGCTCTCGGCGCTCGAGCGAGCCACCGTCGCCGGCCAGTCCGGGACCTACAACGTCGCCGGGGACGGCATCGTGATGATGTCGCAGGCCGTGCGGCGGGCCGGCGGACTGACCGTGCCGATGCCCTACGGCTTGTTCCGCACCGTCGGGCAGGCGCTGATGGGGCCGGTGATGAAGTCGTTCAACAAGGAAGAACTCGACTACTTCCACTTCGGGCGCGGGCTGGACACCACGCGGATGCGCACCGAACTCGGCTTCGAGCCGAGGTGGACCACGAGGCAGGCCCTCGACGACTACGCTCGCAGCGTCGGGCTGCGGCAGGTCGTCAGGACGGAATGGGTCGATCGAACCGAGTCGATCCTGCTCTCGGCGCTCGGAGAGCGAATGGAGGCGCGATGACAGAAGTGGCCAAGGTGATTCCACTCCACGGGGGAGCGGGGTCGGCACGACGGGCGGGTGCACGCCCGGGCGCCGGTTCCGGTCACCCGTCGACGTACGGCTCCCCGATCCCACCCGAACCGCCCGCGGCGCCGGTGCAGGAGACGGCGGCGGACGGGTTCCTCGACGACCTGCGGCACAAACTGGTCGGGCAGATCACCGGCACCGCCGAGTTCCTGCGGCGACGGATCACCGGCGACTACGAGGTGGACGACTTCGGCTTCGACCCGCATTTCACCGACAACGTCCTGCTGCCGGCGCTGCGGCCGCTGTTCGAGAAGTGGTTCCGTGTCGAAGTGCGGGGCATCGAGAACATCCCGGCCGACGGGCGCGCGCTGATCGTCGCCAACCATGCCGGCACCTTGCCCGTGGACGCATTGATGACCTCCGTCGCGGTGCACGACCTCGCCCACCGTCCCCTGCGCATGCTCGCCGCCGACCTCGCCTTCGGTATGCCGGTCGTCGGCAGCGTCACCCGCAAGGCGGGGCACACCCTCGCGTGCCATCCGGACGCCGAGCGGCTCCTGCGCGAGGATCAGGTGGTCGCGGTGTTCCCCGAGGGGTACAAGGGTCTCGGCAAGCCGTTCAGCGAACGCTACAAGCTGCAGCGGTTCGGGCGCGGGGGCTTCGTCTCGGCTGCGCTCCAGACGAAGGCACCGATCGTGCCCTGCTCGATCGTGGGTTCGGAGGAGATCTACCCGAAGATCGCCGACCTGACGTCCATCGCCCGGCTCCTCGGTCTTCCGTACTTCCCGATCACCCCGTTGTTCCCGGCCCTAGGCCCGCTGGGCATCGTGCCGCTGCCCTCGAAGTGGTACATCGAGTTCGGTAGTCCGATCGCCACCGACGTCTACGACGATGCCGCGGTGGAGGATCCGATGGTGTTGTTCGAGGTGACTGACCACGTGCGGGAGACCATCCAGCAGACGCTGTACCGGTTGCTCACCAAACGGCGCAACGTATTCCTCGGCTGAGTCCGGCCGTCACGCCGCGGAGTCGCGGCGACGGCCGAGAGCGGCGGCGAGCGCGCCCCCCGCGGCACCGAGAGCCAGCGCCGTCGGAACGCCGATGCGCGCCGCCTTGCGGGCCGTGCGGAAATCCCGGATCTCCCACCCCCGGGTCTTCGCGAGTTCCCGCAGGTCGGCGTCGGGGTTGACGGCGACCGGCGTGCCGACGAGCGAGAGCATGGGTACGTCGTTGTGGCTGTCGGAGTACGCCGTGCAGCGCTTGAGGTTCAGTCCCTCGCGGATCGCCAGGGCCCGCACCGCGTGGGCCTTGCCCAGGCCGTGCAGGATGTCGCCGACGAGACGGCCGGTGAACACGCCGTCCTGCGACTCGGCGACGGTGCCGAGGGCGCCGGTCAGACCGAGGCGCTCGGCGATGACATTCGCCAGTTCGACCGGGGTGGCGGTCACCAGCCACACCTGCTGCCCGGCGTCGAGGTGCATCTGCGCCAGCGCGCGAGTGCCGGGCCAGATCTTGTCCGCGATGATCTCGTCGTAGATCTCCTCGCCGAGGCGGGCCAGCTCCGCCGTGGACCGGCCGGCGACGAACGACAGCGCCTTCTCGCGGCCGCTGGCGACGTCGTCCGAGTTCTCCTTGCCGGTGACCCGGAACTTGACCTGCTGCCAGGCGAACTCGGCCAGGTCGGACTTGGTGAAGTAGTCGCGGGCGGCGAGTCCGCGCGCGAAGTGGATGATCGACGCGCCCTGCACCATCGTGTTGTCGACGTCGAAGAACGCGGCCGCGGTCAGATCCTGCGGAACGGGGGTCGTCGAGATGCCGACGGGCTCGGCTTCGGTGCGGGCCTCCTGCAGGGCGAGCGCGGCATCGGCACTCGCCTGTCCGGCGAGGTTCGCGCGGACCTCGGCCTCGCTGGGGCCGAACTTGCTCCACAGCCGGCGCCGGCCGGGCCGGATCAGACCGGCCAGGGTCTCGCTGACGCGACCGGCCAGGTTCTCGCCGAATCCCCAGCCGTGTGGCACTGGACGTTCCGGCACCTGCACCTCCCTGTTGCGCGACGGCCGTGCCGTCGAGTGCTGCCGGCCGGGTTTGCCGGCGGCCGGCCGTCGTGTGTGGCAGACCGCCTCAGCCTAGCCCGCGCCGTGCCCCGCTCCGCGCGTTGCCGCATGTGGACCGGGGGTGTGACATTCGTCTCGGCGGGGTATGGCGCACAGTTGACCTCATGAGCGAACACCTGTCCGGGCCCGCCGCCACACCCGGCGCCCGCCACGAGATCACTCTCCTCGTCCGAGCCGGCTGCGGCGCCTGCGCTCCCGCGCTGGCGCTGCTCGAGCAGCTGTGCGACGAGTTCGGCGCGGGCCTGACGTGCATCGATGTCGATCGGGCTGCCTCGACGGATCCCGGCCTGCGCGCCGAATTCGGCGATCGTCTGCCGGTGGTGCTGCTCGACGGCCGGGAGCACAGTTACTGGGAGGTCGACGAGGCACGATTGCGGGCCGATCTGGCCGGTTGAACACCGTCGGGCGGAACCGTGGTGCAGGTGAGAAGCACATTCGGGGCCGTTCGAGCAACTTTGTGCAGGGCTTCACAAGCGGTTACCGTGGTGTGAACGAATCCCCCGGATCACCGTGAGGACCGACGTGTACCCGTCGGCCGGACGAGGAGCCACGAACGTGACAGAGCTGCACCCCCCGCAGGGCGATGCCGCCCGCGGCGGCGTCGCCGAAGTCGACGGGGGTGCGTCTCCCGGTGTCCCCGTGCGGGACATCCCCCAGGCTACTGTGACGCGTCTCGCGACGTACCTGCGGGTCCTCGGAATGCTCGCCGACGAGGGCACGCTCATCGTCTCGAGCGAGGAACTCGCCACCGCATCCGGGGTCGGTTCCGCGAAACTCCGCAAGGATCTGTCCTTCCTCGGCCCCAACGGGGTGCGTGGCGTCGGGTACGACGTGCTGCGCCTGCAGGCCCGCATCGAGAACGCGCTCGGCCTCGACCGGGGACACCGCGTGGTCCTCGTCGGCGTCGGCAATCTCGGTCGCGCACTGGCCGGCTACGCAGGGTTCGACCGCCGCGGCTTCACGATGGCCGGACTGTTCGACGCCGACCCGGCGCGGGTGGGCACCCGGGTGGGCAACCTGACCATCCGGCACGTCGACGGGCTCGAAGCGGCCGCCCGCGAACTCGCCGCCACGATCGGCGTGATCGCGACCCCGGACGACGCTGCTCAGGGCGTATGCGACCTGCTGGTGCGGTCCGGCGTCCGGTCCGTGCTGAGCTTCGCCGCGGCACCGCTCGAGGTACCCGACCATGTCGAGGTCCGGCGGGTCGATCTGTCCGTGGAAATGCAGGTCCTCTCGTTTCACAGCGCCCGCAACGACACGCCGGTGGACGGCGGTCGCGCCGGTCTGCCCGACATCCGCCGGGTCGCGTCGGGCGAAGCACGACGGGCCGCGACCGGCGCGTCCCGGCTCACCGCCCAGAGAGCGAGCGCGACCGGGCGCACCGCGCCGAGCGCGACCGGGCGCACCGCGCCGAGCGCGACCGGGCGCACCGCGCCGAGCGCGACCGGGCGCACCGCGCCGAGCGCGACCGGGCGTACCGCGCCGGGCGCGACCGGATTCACCGCATCAGGAACGCCGAGCCCAGTGGCCTCGGCAGCGACAAGAAACGGATCGGTGATTGCGCCGTGAGTGTTCTCCTCGTCGGGGTCTCGCACAGGACCGCGCCCGTCTCGGTGCTCGAAAAGGTGGCCGTCACCGACACCGACCGACCCAAGCTCACCGACAAGATGATGGCCTCCGGCCACATCTCGGAGGCGATGATCGTCTCCACCTGCAACCGGGTGGAGATCTACGCGGTGGTCGACGCGTTCCACGGCGCGCTGGCCGACGTGAGCGAGCTCATGGCCGAGCACTCGGGTCTGACCCTCGTGGATCTGCACAAGCACGCGTACGTGCGCTACAGCGAGGCGGCCGCCGAGCACCTGTTCGCCGTGGCCAGCGGCCTGGACTCGATGGTGGTCGGTGAGCAGCAGATCCTCGGCCAGATCCGTACCGCCTACGCGAGTGCCGACGCTCAGCAGGCTGCCGGCCGGGCCCTGCACGAGCTGGCTCAGCAGGCGCTGCGCGTGGGC
>Ga0255338_1000979_pt1 | contig 64239 bp, 52 predicted proteins | sample MeOH1_35cm_T4_19_FD_203715 | JGI IMG/M metagenome (GOLD analysis project Ga0255338, IMG submission 203715) | Sandy soil microbial communities from University of British Columbia, Vancouver, Canada - MeOH1_35cm_T4_195 | ecosystem: Engineered > Artificial ecosystem > Sand microcosm > Unclassified ... | reverse complement strand
ATGCCACTCATCCGTCGCGAGTATCCCACCGCGCGGCTTCGGATCGTGGGCCGGGGCGACGACCAGCCTCGGCTGACCGCCCTGGCCGGCCAGCTGGGTGTCTCGGGCTCCGTGGATTTCACCGGCCCGATCGACGACGAGTCCCTGCGGGCCGAGTACGCCGCCTGCGATCTCTTCGCCCTGCCGAGCCGCAAGGAGGGCTTCGGCCTCGTTTTCCTGGAGGCCATGACGTACGGGAAACCCTGCATCGGCGCCCGCGCCGGCGGTGTACCGGAGGTGATCAACGATCCGGTGGGCCAGCTCGTGGAATATGGCAATCTGGCCGACCTGGCCGCCGCCGTGTCGGATCTCGTCCGCCACCCGCGCGATTCGGAGGTTGTGCGCCGCCACGTCGACTCGTTTGCTTTCCCGGCCTTCTTGCGCCGCCTCGCCGCAATCCTGTCCTGACCATGGCCCCGCCTGACACCCCCGTACTCGTGCTCGAAGCCGGCCGCGCCGGCCGCGACTACTGGCGGGATCTCTGGCGCTACCGCGAGCTGCTCGGTTTTCTCGCCTGGCGGGACATCAAGATCCGTTACAAGCAGACCGTGCTCGGCGTCCTCTGGACCCTGATCCAGCCCGCGGTCACGCTCGCGGTGTTCACCTTCATCTTTGGCAGACTGGCCGCCATGCCGTCGGGCAACGTGCCCTATCCGCTGCTGGTCCTGTGCGGGCTGCTGCCGTGGCAGCTTTTCTCGGCGGCCTTCTCCAACGCCAGCGGCAGCCTCGTGGCCAACACCCATCTCATCTCCAAGGTCTATTTCCCCCGCCTCATCGTCCCGCTTTCGTCCGTGGCCGTGGCGCTGATCGATTTTGCCGTGGTGCTGGTCCTGCTCGTGCTCCTGTGCGTGTGGTGGCAGTTCGTGCCCGACTGGCGCCTGCTGCTCCTGCCGCTTTTCATCCTGCTGACCCTGGTCACCGCCGTCGGCACCGGGCTGTGGCTCACGGCCCTGACGGTCAAATACCGCGACTTCCGCTTTGTCGTTCCGTTCCTGCTGCAAGTGGGGCTTTTCCTGTCCCCCGTCGGTTTCAGCTCGGCCAACCTGCCCAACTGGCAGCACCTCTACTCGCTCAACCCCATGGTCGGGGCCATCGAGGGCTTCCGCTGGTGCCTGCTGCGTGGCGAATCGGCGCTTGATCCCTTCAACCTGGCCCTCTCGGTCGTCATGACCGGTATCCTGCTGATCTCCGGCCTCTGGTATTTCCGGCGCACCGAGCGCACCTTTGCCGACATCATCTGAGCCATGAGCCAACCCGTCATCAACGTCGAGGGCCTCGGCAAGCGCTACTATCTTTCCCATGAGAAGCGGCAGGACACCCTGCGCGACTCACTCACGCAGCAATTCCGGCAACTGGGCCGGCGGCTGACCGGGGCCGGCGGGGCCGGGCCCGAGCAGGAGGAATTCTGGGCCTTGCGGGATGTCTCGTTCGAGGTCGCGCAGGGCGAGGTCCTCGGTATCATCGGCCGCAACGGCGCCGGCAAGTCCACTCTGCTGAAGCTGCTTTCGCGCATCACCGAGCCCACCACCGGCCGCGCCACCATCCGCGGCCGCGTCGCCAGCCTCCTCGAGGTCGGCACCGGCTTTCATCCGGAACTGTCGGGCCGGGAAAACATCTACCTCAACGGCGCCATCCTCGGTATGTCTCGCGCCGAGATCACGCGGAAGTTCGACGAGATCGTCGCCTTCGCCGAGGTCGAGCGCTTCCTCGACACGCAGGTGAAGCATTATTCCAGCGGCATGTACGTGCGCCTGGCCTTCGCCGTCGCGGCCCACCTCGAGCCGGAGATCCTCATCGTCGACGAGGTCCTCGCGGTCGGCGACGCGCAGTTCCAGAAGAAATGCCTGGGCAAGATGAGCGAGGTCGCGCGGGGTTCCGGCCGCACGATCCTTTTCGTCAGCCACAACACGGCCGCGCTGCAGGCCATCTGCCGCACCGGCCTCTGGCTGCAATCGGGGCAGGTCATGCAGGCCGGCCCGATCAGCGAGTGCCTGCCGGCCTATCTCGCCTCCGGCACGGAGGCCGCCACCTTTGCCTCGGCCAGTGCCACCAAGCCGCACATCACGTCGGTGGCCATCGACCGCGCTGCGCTCACCCGCGGCCGGTTGCGGATCAGCGTCGGATTCAAATCCCCCTTCCCCCTCGGCTGTCCGGTCATCGGCATCACCCTCCAGACCCGGCATGGCCAGCCGCTGGCCGGCTCGAACGGCCGCATGATGGGCGAGCGCTGGTCACCGCCCGCCCTCAGCGAGGGCGTGATCACGGCGGAAATTGCCGCCCTGCCCCTGCACAGCGACACCTACCGCGCCTCCGTCTACCTCGGGGATGCCGTGCAGGATTACGACCAAAAGCTGGATGCGGTGGAGTTTGATTACATCTCCCCGAATTTTTATCCGCAAAGCCCGCCCCTGCATGTCATCGGACAGCTCGACCTGCCGTGGCAATGGACGGTCGAACCCCGCTAAGGCCGCACCCGATGCGACTGCTGCACCACCTGACCCAAACCTTCCGCCACCTGCGTCTCCGGGCGCACCGGGGGGTGACGATCGGCCCGGGCGGCACTGTCGGTCGCGGCATCGTGGTCGAGCCGGGTGCCGGTCGCATCACCATCGGCCCCGACTGCTCACTTGCCACCGGCGCAGTGTTTTCCAGTTACGGCGGGCACATCGAGCTCGCCCGCTGGGTCTACGTCGGACCCTACACGGTCATCTTCGGCCACGGCGGGGTCACCATCGGCGAGGGCACCCTGCTGGCGATGCATTGCCGCATTTTATCCTCCAACCACACGGTCGCCCCGCATGGCACCCCGATCCGCTCGCAACCCGACGTGCTGCTGCCGACGACAATCGGCCGGGACGTCTGGCTGGGCGCAGGCGTCACCGTGCTGGGCGGCGTGACCATCGGCGATGGCTGCATCGTGGGCGCCGGCGCCGTGGTGACCAAGGATCTTCCGCCCGGGGCCATCGCCCATGGTGTCCCGGCCGGCATACAGCGTTATCGCGACGGGGCAAACCCTGGTTCCCCACCCGTTTCCTGATTGTCCGCCTCCGCCAGCACCCCCTCCCGTGTGCCCGCTCTCGATGGTTTGCGCGGTGCGGCCATCGGCCTCGTCTATGTGCATCATTTCGTGGCACCGTTATGCGGCGGAGGGATCGGCACCCCTGGCGCGTATGCCGCGGCGGCCCTCACCCTCTCCTACACCGGCGTTGATCTGTTTTTCGTGCTCTCCGGCTTCCTGATCGGCGGCATCCTGCTCGACTACCGGGATTCCCCGGCGCTGCTGGGGACTTTCTACCGTCGGCGTTTCGCGCGCATCGTGCCGCTCGCCCTCCTCTGCATCCTGCTGAATCTCGGCGCCCAGACCGCCGGCCTCTATGGCCCCCCGGCCGGCGGTGAGCCCTGGCCGTGGGCCGTCTACACCTTCTTCATGACCAATCTCTGGATGGCGGGTACGCTGAGCTGGGGATATCAGCCCCTGGCGGCGTTGTGGTCGCTGGGGATCGAAGAGCAGTTCTATCTCGCCGCGCCCTGGCTGATTTTGCTCACCCCCCGCCGATATATCCTAATCCTGCTGACCGCGATTGTCGTGGCGGCTCCGCTGGTGCGCCTTGCGCTGCTCACCATCAACGGCGGCTGGTCGATCGCGGCGAGCATGCTGCCCTTTGGCCGGATGGACTGCATCGGGTCCGGCTTCATCGTGGCCTGGCTGGTACGGCACGCGCCGGCCCGCGCCTGGTGCGCCCGGCAGCGCCTCGTCCTGCTGGGCAGCCTGGCGCTGCTGACCGCCGGCATGATGCTGCTCACCCAGAGGCAGGCGGGCAACGGGAGTCTGCCCATGGCCGCCGGCGGCTATACGGTGGCCGCCCTGTTTTATGCCCTGATCCTGCTGCTCACCCTGCTTTCACCCGGCACGGCCTGGACCCGGCTGCTGGGCTGGGCGCCCCTGGTGCTGCTCGGGCGCTGGTCGTACTTCATCTATCTTTTCCAGGGCCTCGCCACCGGACTCGCCATCGGCCTGCTGTTTCACCAGCGCCTTGCCGTCATCGCTCCGGCCGGCTGGCTCCAGCTGGCCGCGGGTACCGGCGGTCTGCTGCTGGCCGCCGGCCTTTCCTGGAAATTTTTCGAGACCCCGCTCGTGCGCTGGGGCCAGCGCCACACCTACTGAACCGTGCGTCACCTGCCGGACAAGCCAGCCCTCACAGACCGCCTCCTGGCCGGGTATGCGCGCCGGGGCTGGCGCGGGTTCCTCACCCTGCAACGGGTGCTGCGCCGTTCCGCCATCGAGGTGCATACGCAGCATGATGCCGTCATGTCCCTGCATCCCGCGGACTACATCGACCGGATTGTCCTGCATGACGGCTATTACGAACCGGAGGTATTCGAAGCCCTGCAACCATTTTTCGCCCCCGGCGTGGTGTTATGGGACATCGGTGCCAATTTCGGCTTGCACTCGGTCTCCGCCGCCGTGGCCGAATCCGCGCTGCAGGTTCACAGCTTCGAGCCCAATCCCGCGATGTTTCCGCGACTGACCGCCCACGCCAGCCGCAACGGCGTCGCCATCCGTTGCTGGCCGATCGCTTTGGGGGAACGCGACGGCACCACCACGCTGCATGTCGTTTCCTCCGGTAATCCCGGCATGACGACCCTGACGCCCTGGTCCGAGGCCTCCTACGATACGCAGGTGCAGGTCCCCCTCGTGCGCGCCGACACGCTCATTGACCGGGGTGACATCCCGGCGCCGCACCTCATCAAACTCGACGTGGAAGGCAGCGAGGCCGCGGTGCTCGCAGGTTTTGGCCGGCGGCTGGCCGATCCCGATTTGCGCGCCGTGGTGTTTGAAACCATGGCGGATCTGCTTCGCGATCCGGCGCAGTGTCCCGCGGCGCGGCTGCTGCAGGCCGCCGGCTTCAGTTTCCGCGCCCTGCCCCGCACGGCAGGGAGCGCGCATGCCCTGGGCAACTTCCTCGCGCACCGGTTGACATGAACCTTTCAGTCGTCCTCCCCACGCACAATCCCGACCCGGGCCGCCTCAGGCGCACCCTGCTCGGACTCTGCGGCCAGACCCTGCCTGCTGCCACTTGGGAGACGGTGCTCGTGAACAATGCCTCCACCAATTTTCCCGCGGGCGATTTTTTCGCAGGTTGCGCCCCCCGGAACTTCGCCGTGATCGCCGAGCCTGAACTTGGTCTGTCCGCCGCGCGGCGGCGCGGCCTGTCCGCCGCGCGCGGCTCCCTCATCGTGCTCGTGGACGATGACAACGTGCTCGCGCCCGACTACCTGGCGGAAGTGACCGCCCTCTTCGCCGAGCATCCCCGGGTCGGCGCCGCCGGCGGCCGGTCGCGTCCTGAGTTCGCAGCCAAGCCGGACGCTTGGACCGCTGAGTTCCACCCGCTGCTTGCCCTCCGTGATCTTGGCGATGCACCGATCATCGCCACCAGTCTCCGCCCGAGTGGATCCGTCCGCAATGAATACCCCCTCTGTGCGCCGATCGGCGCGGGCATGGCGCTGCGTCGCGCCGCCTGCGAAACCTGGCTGCAGGCTGCCGCAGGCAACCTCAGCGACCGGCGCGGCTCGTCGCTCACCTCGGGTGGAGACAACGAGATCGTCCTGCACGTGCTCCAAGCCGGCTGGGCCGTGGCCTATTTCCCGGGCCTGACCCTCACCCATCTTATCCCGGCGGACCGGTTGAAGCCGGACTACCTCGCCCGTTTAAATCGCTGCATCCAGGAATCGTGGATGCAGGTGCTCCTCCGGCACGGCGCCAGTCCCTGGCCGCCGCTCTCACCGCTGGGGGCGAAACTGCGGCAGGGGCGGGCCTGGTTCAGCCACCGTGCCTGGAGTTCGCCCGCGGCCCGTATCCGCTGGCAGGGCGCCTGCGGGCATTTCGCCGGCCGGGTGGCCCGGTAAACCCATGCCGGCCTCACTTCCCGGTTACCTCGCCCTGGCTGTCCTGACGGTCGCGACTCTCGGCGGCTTCGCACGACCGTCAGCCGGATTCTGGTGGAGGAATCGGTGGATGTTCGCCCTGTTGCTGGCGTTGACCGTCGTGGCCGCGCACGCGCCGCTCCTGAACCACCGGCAGGCGCTGCCCAATCCCGACGAAGCCCAGTTGCTGGCCGGCGCGCTTACCCTGCGCGACCGCTTCGCCCCGTGGCATAGCGTCGATCTCTCCACCGCCGGCCCGGTCTCGGTCCTGCCCTTGCTCTTATTTCCCGCCAACTTTCTCGGTGCGCGCTGGTGCGCGGCACTTTGTTCCGCGGCCGCCGTCGCCGGCAGCTTTCTGGCCCTGACGGCCACACGCGACCAGCCGCTCGCTCGGGTCGCGGCCCTGCCGGTAGCCGCCTTTTACGCCTTCATGCAGAGCATCGAGCTCTTCCAGTTCTCCACGGAGCACATGGCCATCGTGTTGCTGGCCGCCGGCGCGTGGATCTGGATGTCCGCGACGGCCGCCGGCGAAAAATCCCCCGGCCCCGGCCCGGCCTTTGTCCTCGGACTTTGTCTTGGCGGAGCAGTCATGGCGAAGATGCAGAGCAGCCCATGCGCCGCCTGGCTGGCGGCGGCCCCGGGCGTGCTGCTGTTTCTCGATGCGGGGCTGGCCTGGCGTCGCCGCCTCGCGACGCTTGCCGCGCTGGTCGCCGGTTCGGTCGCCGTTCCTCTGGGTTTCGTGCTGCTCGCCGTGGCGCAGGGTGTCCTGCCCGACCTGCTTATCAGTTATGGCCTCAACAACGTCCACTACGTCACCACCATCGGATCGGCGCAGATGCTCAGCTGCCAGCCGGCCATGATCTGGGGCCTGAATTATCTCCTCAAGCCCGTGGGGGCGGCGCTGCTGGCGGGCTTGGTGCTGCTGCCGTGGTTCACGCCCGCGGAGCGCCGCACTGTCTTCATCCTGGTCGGGCTGCTCGCCAGCGCCGTGTTCGCCGTGGCCCTGCCGGGCCGGAACTCCGGTCACTATTGGTTGTTTGTGCTCGGCCCCCTGCTGCTTGCGGAGGGTACGGTTTTTATGGCGGCGGCGCGCGGCAGCGCGGGCCTCGCAGCCGTCCCGGCGGGTATACCCCGCTGGGGCCTGCTGGCACTCGGTCCCCTGCTGCTTGCCCTGCCCGTCGCGCACCGGTTCACCGCCAGCCGCGACGGCGTGATCGCCACCGAACTGGCCGGCGTCACCAGCGTGCAGGGTGCTGGGGAAATGTTGCGCACGCTCGCCCGGGACGGCGATGCGCTCACGGTCTGGGGTTGGCGCGCGGAACTGCACGTCTACAGCGGTCTGCCGCAGGGTACCCGTGAGGCCCACACCCAGTGGCTGATCGAGCCGGTCCCGCAGCGCGATTACTACCGGCAGCGTTACCTCGCGGACCTCGCCCGGATCAAGCCGCGCTTTTTCGTCGATGCCGTGGGTCCACGCGGCTTCGCCTACACCGATCGTGCCTCGGCCGGCCACGAGACCTTCGCGGCCCTTGGCGACCTGGTCGGGAAGCAATACACCTTCCTTGGTGAAACTGATGCCATGCGCATCTACGTCCGTCATGTCGACTGAACCACGGAGCACGCGTTGCCGTCCCTGGTGGCACGTCCCCGGCATCGCGCTGCTGGCGCTCGGGCTGAGTGTGCTGTTCTTCGCCCCCAGGCTCTGGCTGATGCAGGAACCCGCGCCCGGCTCCTTCCAATGGGACCGTGCCCTGACCTTCCTGCGGCAGTGCAGCGAACCCTTCCGCCGCGACATCGAACCCGCCATGCTCTGGCGCCTGCTGCCTCCCCTGGTGGCCCACACCCTGCACCTGCCCGGCAAGCTGCCGCTGGTCCTGCCGTGGCTCGGGCTGCTGGCCGCAACGACCTATGTCGCCATTCTCCTGCGCCGCCGGCTGGACGACGGACGGTATGTCCTGGGCGGCACGCTGTTGTTCGCTACCACGTCAGCGGTGCTCGTGCCGGTCGGCTGGCTCGGCATGAACGATGCATGGGTGTGGCTCGGTCTGCTGGCGGTGGCCTTTGGCCGCACGGCGTGGGCCGCCCCGCTCGCCTGCCTGCTCTGCCCGTGGATCGACGAGCGATTCATCATTGGTTTCCCCATGGCCTGGCTGGCCGCCCGCCTGGAAAGGCATGAACCACTTTCCGGCCGTGCGCTCCTGGCACCGCTCTGGTTGCTGCCCTATGCCGCGCTGCGACTGACGCTGTCGCGACACGAGCCGTCCGCCGCCGAAACGACCCGCGCTTTCCTCGAATTGCAGGTCTCGCAAAGCCTGCGCCTGCTGCCACTGGTGCCGCTGGGCTGGTGGATGGGACTGCGCGCCGGTTGGGCGGCCGTCGCATTCGGCCTCTGGGACCTGCCGCGATCCCGCGCCGCGCTGGCCGTCGTCACTCTGTTCGGCACGCTGGCCATCTCCGTGCTGCTCGCCTCCGACCTGAGCCGCTCGGTCGCCATCGCCACCCCGCTCGTCCTGGCCGGTTGCTTTGCCCTGGCCCGGCGTCACCCCGACCACGCTCCACGGGTGCTGCTGGTTGCTGGTGTGGTCAACCTGCTGATCCCCGCGGCCCATCTGACCTACGTGCACATCGACCCCATCAACCCGCTGCCCGTCGAACTCCTGCGCCTCCTCCGCTAAGCCCGCCATGACCCCCGGCCAGTTTCTGCTCAGGTTTTACCACACTCCGCTCGGGCGGATGCGTGATTCGATCCGCAACGGCGGACCATGGCAGGAGCGACGCACCAAGCGCGGCCGCGGGGAGATGGAAGCCGCCGCCCGGGAACTGCCGGTTCCGGTCGCCCCGACCGGGCGTCCGCTGGAGTTGCACCTGCTGACGGGCCGGCGGTTCTGGTTTCAGACGGCATTCTGCCTCTCCTCCTTGGCTCGGCACACCGGCCGGCCGCTGGTGCCCGTGATCTATGACGATGGCACCCTCACGGAGGAATTTCGCGCTCCGCTTGCCCGGCTGTTTCCCGCCGGCCGGTTCGTCGCGCGGGGTGAGTCGATCAACCGGCTGGACGAACACCTGCCCGCCAATCGTTTTCCCGCTCTGCGCGAGCGCTGGCTGAATTATCCCAACCTCCGCAAGCTCACCGATCCGCATCTCGGCTCCGCCGGCTGGAAACTGGTGCTCGATTCCGATCTGCTCTTTTTCCGCCGGCCGGAGTTCCTGCTCGGCTGGCTTGACGCGCCAGACCGGCCGCTCCATGCGGTGGATTGCGAGACCTCCTACGGTTATCCGCGTGCGCTCATGAATGAACTCGCCGGCACTCCCGTCGCGGATCTGGTCAACGTCGGGCTCACCGGGCTCAACAGCAGCGAACTCGACTGGGAGCGGCTGGAACACTGGTGCCATACGCTGATCAGCCGCGAGCGGACCAACTACTTCCTGGAGCAGGCGCTGATCGCCATGCTCGTGGCCGGGCGGTCCTGTGCAGTCGCCCCGGCCGCCGACTACGTGACGTTGCCCCGGCCGCCCGAAGCCCTCGACTGCCGCGCCGTCATGCATCATTATGTCGCCCAATCCAAGCGCTGGTATTTCCAGCGCAACTGGCGGCGTATCCATGGCCGCGGCCTCAAGCCATGAGCCGCGCCCGCCAACTGATTCCCTGGGTGCTCGTGCTGATGATGTTGGGTTGGTACAGCCTGGGCGTGTGGCCGATGGTACCGGTGGAGGGCGACGACCAAGGCGTGATCTTTGGCGTCGAGGGCATGCTGCTCCATGATGCCGTGTTGCAGCAGGCCCGCTACCTCTACCATGTGCAACCAGGCTCCTATCACCTGCTCGTCCTGCTGACCCGTATCACCGGCGCCCCGGTGGAGACCGTCTTCGGCATCGCCACGATCACCGGAGCAGTGACCTTCGCCCTTGTCGCCGCCCGGCTGCTGCAGATTTTCCTGGCCTGGCCCCTGGGTTGGTTGCTGGTCGCGTTGCTGTGGTGCCAGGAAATCACGACTGCGGCCTGTTATTCCAACACCAGCGCGATCGCCGCGGGTTTTGCCCTCGCCGCGGTCGCGCTCGCCCACCGGGCGGAACGCGCCGCCTGGCTCGCGGCCGGACTGCTGCTGGCCTTCGCCGGATGGCTGCGGGCCGACAGCCTGCTCCTGGCTCCCGCCTGCCTGGGACTGGCCTATTGGCGGACGCGACAATGGAAGCCGGCCATGCTGTCGACGGCCTATGTTGCGGCCATGGCACTGGTTGGCGTGCTGGTGCTCTACCAGCTGAGCGGCACCTGGCCGGGCGAGGCGATGGCCACCTACTCGCAGCGTGGCTACAACCTGACCGGCTGGCGCACGCTACGGGAGATTCCGCTGCTCCTGCTTTCGCCGGCCCTGGCGCTGGCTGGCATCGGCGGCCTGCTGCTGATCCTCATCCGGCGGCAGCATGCCCTGGGCCTGGTGGTGCTGTGCGGCATAGCCGCCAGCGTGGGTGCCTACGGCACATCCTTGGTCAGTCCCAAGTACTTCTATTATCTGGTGCCTTTTGCGCTGTTGCCGGCCCTGTTCCTGATTGATGCCTCGCTGCCCTGGCTGCAGCAACGACCCCGCCTTGCCGCCCTGCTGTCCGGCGCCCTGATCGCAGGTGACGGCTTGCTGGGCCTGCGGACGATGCAACCGGTACAGCGGCAATTCACCACCGACCCGACTTGGGCGACCATCGCGCGTGCTTCCACCCCCACCAAAAGCTATGCCCTTGTCCTCGGGCCGGGAGAATTGCTCTTCAATACCGACGGATTCCGGGTTCGCACCGGACAACTCTTCGCGCCCTGGTGCTGGCATCGGGAAAAACAGAAGGTGCAGGCGGATCTCGCCACCCTGCGCTCCTGGCTGGCAAGTGGAGTCGTACAGACTGTTTACTGGTCCAACTGGCTGCCCCTCCAGATTGCCGTCCGGGAACTTGTGGCCGGTGGCTTCCGCCCTAATGTGGCGTGCGCTCCGCCGATCGCGGGCGCAACCGGAGTGACCTGGCACCGGCAAGGACAGACCGTGCACCTGGCCTACCTCGGCTATGCCCAATCGCCCTATCAGCCGCCAGGGCCGGCCCCTGCGAGCCCCACCGGCGCAGACACCTGCTTTGTTGGCGATAGCGCCAATCAGCCCATGACAGAACTCGATGACGGCCGGCACTGGTATTTGCTATCCGCCGTGCCGGAAGGCTTCATCACCCTTTATCAGCGTCGCTGACTGCACCACCGCATGACCCCGCTCGTCAGCATCATCATTCCCTGCTACAATGCCGAAAATTGGCTGGCGGGAACTCTAGAATCGGCGCTCGCGCAAACCTGGCCGAACACGGAGATCATTGTCGTCAATGACGGCTCCCGGGATGCCAGCCTGGAGGTGGCACGGAGGTTTGCCGGCCGCAACGTGCGCATCATTGACCAGCCGAACCAAGGGGCTAGCGCGGCGCGGAACCACGGCCTGCGCGTGGCGCAGGGCGATTTCATCCAGTTCCTCGATGCCGACGACCTGCTGGCCCCCGGAAAAATCGCCGCGCAGGTTGGGGCCCTGGCCGCTGCACCCACCGACGCGATCGCATCGGGCCCCTGGGGCACGTTCAATCTGGATGCCACCCAGGCCCGCTTTAGTCAGGAATCTGTCTGGTCCGACATGACCCCGCTGGACTGGCTCGTTTGCTCGTGGTCGGGTGGCGGAATGTTCCCTCCCCTTGTCTGGCTCACACCACGCCGGATCATCGATGCCGCCGGACCTTGGAACGAGGCCTTGTCGCTCGATGACGACGGCGAATATTTTTGCCGGGTCCTGCTCCAGGCGGCCAAGATCCGTTTCGTGCCCGAGGCGGTATCCTACTACCGCCACCATGCCGGACCACGCCTCAGTGCCAGCCGCGGGCAGCAGGCCGCCCGCTCCTCGTATCTGAGTGGCGAGCTCAAGGAGCACCATGTCCTCGCCCGCGAGGACTCCCCCCGCATGCGCCGGGCCCTCGCCCTGAACTGCCAGCGCTTCGCATGGGAGCAACTCGGCGATGCTCCGGACCTCGCCGCGCTCGCACTCGCCCGGATGCGGGCCCACATGCCCGACCTGCCCCCCCCTGACGGCCCCCGCTGCTACCAATGGACCGCTCGCGTGCTGGGTTGGACGCGGGCCCGGCGCCTCCAACTTACGGTCCGTAAGTATTTGAACCGATGATTGATGCCTTCCCAGTCGGTCGCCATGATCCAATCCCTCTGGTGCGGCGGCTTAACGCTCGTCACGCCGTCCGCCGCGGCGGGTCATTTTTCTTTTTTCTAAACCGCCCTCTCGCAACCGAGATATTCAATGCCGCCAGCAACCGTCCACCTCTACGATCTTAAAGCCCCCGACCAGGCGCGCTGGCTGCCGGGCGACCAATACCCCCGCGCCTTGATACGGACATTGCTCCGTCCGTGGCGCGGAAACCCTCCGGTCGGACTCACGAAGCTGCGGGCGAATCTTTGCCTTGGCCTCGAGAAGATCGGCCAGCCTTACGTTTTCCATGTTCGCCCGACAATCCCGCCGGAGGGCTCCTTGGTTGGCATCGTTCATGGTCCGCGCGACCTGGTCCAACAGGTGGCCTCCGTCCGCCGCTGCGTCACCGGAGTGGGCGTACTGGATTATCCCGACCAGTGGCCCACCCTGTTTGCCGACACGCGCGCCGTCGTTCATCTCCAATCCTGCGAATGGGCGGCGGCAATCTACCGGCCTGTGTATGGCGACCGGGTCCCCACCTGGGCCGTCGGGATCGAAACCGACCTGCACCGGCCCCGTCCCGACGTGGCCAAGGAATTCGACTTTCTGGTCTACGACAAGCTCCGCTGGCCTGATCAGCATCCCGAGCGTGACGTGCTGGCGCGATCGCTGGCCGAGCTGGATCGCCGCACCCTCAAGTACCAGGTCATTGGCTATGGCCGGTACCCCAAGGGCCGGGAGAACTCCTATCACGCGCTGCTGGCCCGCAGCCGCGCCGTGCTTTTTCTCTGTGAAAATGAGACCCAGGGCATCGCCTATAACGAGGCCCTGAGCATGAATATTCCGCTGCTGGCCTGGAACCCGGGCCGGTGGCTTGATCCAACGCGCCATCAGCACGGCCTCGGTGATTGTGCCGCCAGCTCCGTTCCGTATTTCGATGAGCGCTGCGGCGAAAGTTTCACCCGGCTCGCGGATCTGCCTGCCACCCTGGACCGTTTCCTGGAGCGCCACCGCAGCGGTGCCTACCGTCCGCGCGACTATGCCCTCGAACATTTTGACCTTGGCCAATGTGCCCGGCGCTACGTCCAATTCCTGGAGCAGGCGCGGCAGACCCCTTGATCCACCCATGAGTTTACTCTCCACCGTCGCCCGGGCATGCGGCCTCAACCAGGCTCCGCGCCTCAAGCAGGCCATCAAGGATGGCCTTTACTTCCTGCAGGATCCCTTGCGCCGCGGCTTGCCGCTGGAACTGGGCGGCGGCATCGTGACCGTTCCGGCCAGGTTTGCGCGCCAGCCGTGGACAAATTACGAGACGACCGCCACCCGCAAGGCCGCCGAGTGGTTCGACCTGCACCCCGATGGCATGCTGGTTGACGTGGGCAGTTCCATCGCGCTTTACAGCCTCCTCGCCCTCGCGCGCGCCCCCCGCAGCCTGGCATGGGCCATCGATTCAGAGCTCATCAGCCTCCAATCCTCCCGCTGGCTTTGCCGTTATGTCGGTGCGGCCCGCCTTCGGGTTATTCACGGGTATGCCGGTGACCAGCCCAGCGTCGATCTGCCTGCCGCCGAGGTGGCGTCCCGCACCGCCGCGCGGCTCGATGCCGAGAAGATTTCAAGGGAACCCTCGGATGCATCCTACATCTGCCTGGATAGCGCCGCCACCAGCGGCATCCCGGTGCACAGTCTCGACCGCCTGTTCGCCGATGCCGACGCCAGCCGCCCCTGCCTGGTCAAGATCGATGTGGAAGGCGCCGAGTTGCTGGTGCTGCGGGGGGCCGACGCCTTTGTCCGGCGGATACGCCCCCAATTACTCGTGAGCGTCCACCCGCCGGCGCTGCGCGGCTTCGGCCTGGTCCCGGACGATGTCGCCTCCTGGCTGCGCGGGCACGACTACCGATTTGAAATCCACGTCGAACCGCATGAGGAGCACTGGTGGTGCACTCCCCTCTGATCCGCCGCAAGACCTCCCGGCCCTGTGCCCCATTGCGTCCACGCACCCGGTGTCAATGCTCCGCCGGGCATCCGGACAGGCGGCGATATTCCCTGACAGCTGCTTCACCCAGTCATGAGATCTAGCCTGCTGTACAACCCGTTTGATCTTGTCGAGCGCCTCGCCGTTGCCTCGCAGCGCCGCCGCCGCCGGCGCAAACTTGCCGGGACTCCCGCTGCCGCCCTCTCCCTGGGTCACATCGATTCCCTGGAGCTGCTCGAGCTCCTGCATCCCGCGCCACCCGGCGTGATCTACGACATCGGGGCGAATGTCGGCACCTGGACCTGCCTCGCCAAATCCGTATTCCCCCAAGCGCGGATCGAGGCCTTTGAACCTCTCGCGGTGCATTTCGACGAGTTCCGGAAATGGACCGCACCCTGGCCGGACGATGTGCGGCTCCACCCGGTCGCGCTTGGCGCCGCAGAGCGGGCAGCCGAGATGCATGTGATGGATTACTCCGACGCCTCCAGCCTGCTCCCGGTAAATCCGGCCGGACGGAGCGAATTCAAGATCAATCCCGTGGCCAGCCAGACCGTGCCGGTGGTGCCGCTCGACTTGTTCGCGGCCCGCGAAAACCTTCCGCTCCCCGATCTCCTCAAGCTCGACGTGCAGGGTTACGAGCTTGAGGTTCTGCGCGGTGGCACACGTTGCTTGAGCCATGCAGGTGCAGTCCTGTGCGAGGTGAGTTTCCGCGAGTTTTACTCGGGCCAGCCGCTCTTCTGTGATGTCGCCGGCATGCTGGCGACGCACGGGTTTGCCCTTCATGCCATCGGCGCGGGTACCGCCTTGGGTGCACCCCTCGTGCAGACCGACGCTCTCTTCATCCGTTCCCCCGCACCCGCTCCGTGAAGCGATCACTCCGCATTTTTCTTTGCTGCCAGCAGGATCTCCAGCCTCACCCTGTGCCGGCGTACAGATTCTGGGCGGATTATTTCCGGGGTGCCTTTGCCGAGGCAGGTCATGTCTGTCTGGAGGCTCCCGGGTGCGATTGGGCGGAGGGCCTCCGGCTAACAGATACCGCGGCTCTCGGCGCCTGGCGCAGCCATACTTGGGAGCGCACCGTCAGCTGGCTGCGACAGGAGCATGCGCGTCAGCCCGTTGATTTTTTCCTGGGCTATTTGTTCCCGCACCAGGTCCTGCCCCCTGCCATTGCCGAGCTCCGGGGCCTGGGCATTCCGTGCGTTAACTTTTTCTGCGACAACGTCAGGGAATTCCGCCGGATTCCCGAAAGTTTTCACTGCTTTGATCTGCACTGGGTGCCCGAGCACAAGGCCGTGCCGCTCTACCGCCACAGTGGTTTGCCGGTGCTGCACGCCCCGATGCCCTGCTGGGTGCCCCCCGGCTGGCGCAGGCCCGTGACAGCCGCCGAAGAGATATTCCCGCCGGGTTTCGTGGGCACGCGCGACCTGCAGCGCGAGAATCTTTTCAGCACAGCCATCGCCCTCGGCCTGAAACTCGAGCTGCGCGGTACCGGCTGGGATGGTTCGCTGCCGCCGACTGCGCAACCCACCGCGGGACGGAGTCTGGCCCAGCAATTGCGCAAGCAGGCGGATTTCATCACCGCCAACGGCTGGGCCGCATTCGCGCGCAAATGCCTGACCAAGGTGCGTCCCGATCCGGAGCCTGCCCTAGATTTCCGTCCCTACGCCCGACCCTCCCCAAATGACGACGATTATTGGCGGGTGATCCGTGGCAGCCAGGTCTGCATCGGCGTCAATCGCTACCCCAGCCTTCGATTTCCCTTCGACCGTCCCGACACCTACTCCCGCCTACGCGATGTGGAGGCCCCGATGGCCGGCGCATGCTACCTCACGGAGTGGACGGAAGGAATTGGTGAACTTTACGATCTGGGAACAGAGATCGAGACTTACCGCACTCCTGCCGAGCTTTCCAGCAAGGTCGCGGAGCTCTCTGCGGATCAACCCCGTCGCATGAAGCTTCGCGCCGCCGGACAGCACCGCGCGCTCTGTCACCACACGATCGCCCGCACGGTGGATTCGATCGCCGGCCGCCTCGGTGCCGCGTCCGGTCGATAAGCCCGTATTATTGAACCGTGACATTCGTACCTCAAAAGCGGGGAATGCCATTCCCAAAGGTCAGCCACTGGGCGAAGGCCCTCTTCTGCACGTCTGTGCCATGATGCCCCCGGTCACCTTCCAGATCAGCCTCGCCCCATCGGACCACCGTCTGGCCCGGCACATCTTGCCGCACCAGATCCGGGTGTGGCGCGGCCAGGTGGCGGAGATCCTGCTCACCATCGACCTGCATCGCAGCACCGGCCGCTTCGCCGACGACTGGGAGGAAGGCCGGGGGAGCATCCTCGCCCTGGCCCGCGCAGTCGAAGGCGCACGGATCGTCGAGGTGGACTACAGCGCGCCGGCCGCGACCGCCGTGGCGCGGGAATTTTTCGGCGGCAAGGAAGTGCCGACCAAGGATCATCGCGGCGGACCCTATTACGCGTACTTCTTCGGGCTCCACGCCGCCAGCCACCGGCACGTCTTCCATTGCGACGCCGACATGATGTTCGGCGGCGGCTCCGCCACCTGGCTGGCCGAGGCGTGCGCCCTGCTGGACAAGGAACCCGATGTCTTCGTCACCGCACCACTGCCCGGCCCGCCGGCCCCGGACGGCCACCTGACCGAACTGCCCGGCGAGCGCCTGACGGGTCCCGGCCTGGCCTATGCTTTCCACGAGATGAGCAGCCGCGCATTTCTCCTCGACCGCGACCGGTTTCGGACCCGCATCGGCGCACTGCACCCTAAGTTCGCCCCGTTGCGTGGATCGGTGCTCGCCCTGCTCGAAGGGAACGCGCCCCGCGAACTGCCCGAGCGTCTGCTCACCCGCGCGATGGCGCAACACGGACTGCGGCGTGTGGATTTCCTTGGGGCCGCGCCCGGCATGTGGACCCTGCATCCGCCCTACCGCTGCGCCGATTTCTACCACAAGCTCCCGGAGCTGGTCCGACGAGTGGAGGCAGGCGACATGCCGGCCGCCCAACTCGGCTTCCATGACGTGGGCAACAGCTTGGTGGACTGGAGCGAAGCCCGCGCCCGACTCGGGCACCGCCGCTGGTGGCGTCGTCTGTCCGACCGTTTACGCGCATGAGCCGCATCCTCATCATCAGTTCCGGGAGTCCGTGCCGCAATCCCCGACCGCTCAAGGAGGCCGAAACCCTGGGCCGGGCGGGGCATGAGGTGACCCTGCTCACGGTCAGCGAATCCCCCGCCCTCGACGAAATAGAGCGCGCCTTGGTCGCCGGTCGCCCATTTCGGCATGTATCGGTTGGCAAGAATCCCGGCGGACCGGCGCGGTTTTTTCGCCGCGTGCGCCAGCGCCTCGCCACCCAGGCTAACACCGCGGGTTTCTCCACCCTGCATTCGCTCGGACAAGTGGGCCCATTGCGGCGCCGGGCGTTCGCGCTCCCGGCCGAGCTCACAATCGTCCACAACGAACTGCCGTTTTGGATCGGCTGCGACCTGCTCCGCATCGGTCGGAAGGTGGCCGCCGACTTCGAGGACTGGCATTCCGAGGATCTGTTGCCCGCCGACCGCCGGGGTCGCCCGCTCGCCCGGTTGCGCCAGCTGGAGCGCCACCTTCTGCTCCATGCGGCCTACACCACCACCACTTCGGCCGCACTCAGCGCCGCCTTGGCCGCCCGTCACGGGGCACCGCCACCCCAAGTGTTGACCAATTCCTTCCCGCTGCAGAGCGATCCACGCACCGGTCCGCCGGGCACGCCGCCGGCTTTCTTCTGGTTTTCGCAAACCCTCGGCCCCGGCCGCGGGTTGGACGAATTCTGTGACGCATGGGTGCGCACCGTGCAGCCCAGCCGACTTGTGCTGCTCGGCCATCCCAGTCCGGGGTACGCATCCCGGTTGCTCGCCCGCCTACCGTCCGGTTTCGCCGGACGGGTCACGCTGCGGTCCCTCGTGCCCGCACCCGAGCTGCCCTCGCTGATCGCCCAGCACGATGTCGGGCTCGCACTGGAGCAATCCTCCATCGTGAACCGCGACCTTACCATAACGAACAAGATCCTGCAGTATCTCAACGCGGGGATCGCCGTCGCCGCCACTCCCACCGCGGGCCAGCGCGAGGTGCTGGCCCGCGTCCCCGGCGCCGGCCGGCTCATCGATCTGGCCTCGCCCGCTGCAGCGGCGGCCATGCTGGACGAGCTCATTGGGGACCGGGAACGGCTCGTGGCCGCCCAGCGCAGCGCCCGGGTCGCGGCCGAGAGCATCTATTGCTGGGAGCGCGAGGCCCCGCGCCTGGTCGCGATCGTCGCCGCCGCTCTCGCCCGGCCCGCGCCATGAAAGCACTGCTCCGCCGCTTCCTTCGTCGCGCGACCCTGTGCATCCTGCGCTGGAGCAGCAGTCCCTGCCCGCTGACGGCGAACAGCCGCTGCCTCGTGATCGCACCCCACCCGGACGACGAAACTCTGGGCTGCGCAGGGCTCATCCTCACCCGGCGCCTTGCCGGCCTGCCGGTCAACATCATCCACCTCACGGACGGGGCCGCTTCACACCCGGGGCACCCGCAGCTCTGCCCCGCTGATCTGGCGCAGCTGCGCCGCGCCGAGGCGCTCCGTGCCATGGCGGTGCTGGAGGCGGACGCCCGATCGCTCCAATTCCTGAACGCTACCGACGGCACACTGGCCCACCTAAATCCAGCCGCCTTCGCAGACCTGGCCCGGCGCCTCTCCGCCTTAATTGCCCCGCTCGCCCCGACCGAGGTGCTCGTTACCTGCCGTGATGACGGCAGTTCTGAGCACACGGCCGCATTCAACCTGACAGTGCATGCACTGCAACTAGTCGGCCTCGCCCCAAGACTGCTGGAGTATCCGGTCTGGGCGTACTGGAGTCCCCGGCGATTGTTCCGTCTGAGATTTACCAGCCGGCGGGTATGGCGCCTGTCCTTTCCCCTCATTGCGGCACGCAAACGCGAGGCCCTCGACTGCTACGTCACCCAGATCAAGCCCACCCCACCCTGGACGCAGGCGGTACTGCCACCCGGTTTTGCGGAATGCTTTGGCAACGATGAGGAATTCTTCTTCGACCGATCCTCATGAGCCTGAACCTTCCCTCGCTCGTGGCCCGCGCTTACCGCCGTCTCCGTTTCAAGCTTTACGGTCACCGGGCCGGCCTTGGGCAGCCCATTCCCCCGGCGGCGCTCGACCAGGAGTACGCCACTGGCGCATGGGATCACTTCTTTGGTCCGGATGAACAGCCCCGCCACGAGGCCCTGGTCGCGCTCATCCGCGAGGCGCACCCCAGGCCGTGCTTATTGGATCTGGGTTGTGGTTCCGGTCGCCTGGCCTCGCTACTCGATCCCGCCGTCTTGGCCGGCTACCTCGGGGTTGATATCTCCGCCGAAGGTCTCCGCCGCGCCCGTGCCCTCGCCCGGCCGGCACCGCTCGACAAATTCGAGCAGCACGACTTCGAGACCTGGACCCCCGCCTCGGGAGTATACAGCGTCATCACCTTCAACGAGTGCCTTGGTTATGCGCCCGACCCGCTCAACACTGCCCGCCGGTTCGCCGCCCTGCTGCCTCCCGACGGAGCCCTCCTGGTCTCTCATTTTCGTTCCACCAATCACGCCGAGTTCTGGCAGCGCTTGGCCCGGTCCTTCGATTTTCCCAAGCAGCTCGTCATCACCAATTCCAAGGGACAGGTTTGGGATATCCGTTCCTTGCGTCTGCGCATGACCCGTTGACATTCCCGGCACTGCCCGGTGGCCCGATGTCCGGGTACGGCCGACCCTGCCCGATCCTCACACCCGCTTAACCCGACCAACCCTGTCACCCCATTTGAAGAAACTCCTGATCATATCGCCGCACTTTCCCCCGCTCAATGCGCCGGACATGCAGCGCATCCGCATGAGCCTGTCCCATTACGCCGCCTGCGGGTGGGAACCCGTCGTGCTGACGATTCGCAATAAGTTCCAAGATGGCGTGCGCGAGCCCGAGCTGCTCGAAACGGTGCCGGCCGCGGTGCGCGTCATCCGGATCCCGGCCATCCCCACCCGCGTTGGTCGCTGGATCGGCCTGGGCAATACCGGTCTGCGCATGCTGCCCTATCTGCTCTGGCATGGCACTCGTCTTATGCGCACCGAGAAGTTCGACCTGGTTTTCTTCTCGAACACCCAATTCATCACCTTTCCCGTCGGCCGACTCTGGCGGGGCTGGTTTGGTGTGCCCTACGTGATTGATATCCAGGATCCCTGGCGCACCGACTACTACGAGCGCCGGGGTTCCCGCCGTCCCCCGGGAGGTTGGAAATATCAATTTGCGCGTTTCCAGGCGTGGTTGCTCGAGGGCTGGTCTTACCGCCGCGCCGGGGCGATCATGAGTGTGTCGCCGAGCTATTTCACCGAGCTCAACGCCCGGTATGCCTGGTTTGCCCGCATGCCCACGGCGGTGATCCGCTTCGGCGGAAGCCGCGAGGATTTCAAGCACGTTGCCGCCCACCCCGAAGCACAGCAGCTTTACAGCCGGACACAGGGGGAGATCCACCTCCTTTACACCGGGGCATCCGGCCCCGTGATGCCCCACTCGCTCGCTGTGTTGTTTGATGGCTTGCGCCGTTACCGGGAACAATGGCCGGAACGGGCCGCCCGCCTGCGGTTTCATTTTGTGGGCACCAGTTATGTCGCGCCCGGCAAGGGCAAGGTCTCGGTTCTGCCCGTGGCGGCAGCTTGCGGCGTGGCCGACCTGGTCGAGGAAATCCCCCACCGCATCGGTCATCTCGAGGCCCTGCGCTGGCAGCAACAGGCGGATGCCCTGCTCCTGCCCGGTTCCAGCGACCTCGCCTACTCCCCCTCGAAGCTCTATCCCTATTATCTCACCGGCCGGCCGATCCTCGGCCTGGTCTTCCGCAACAGCGTCATGGAAAGCCTGCTCGACGAACTGGGCTGCGCCTACATGGTGCGTTTCGCCGATCATGAGCCCAAGCAACAGGCCTATGCCGACCTGGCCGTCTTCTTTGATCGTGCCATCGCCGGTTTTCCCCCGGACTCGCGGCCGGTGCGCAATGAAAAGTTGTTCAACCAGACTTACCTCGCTGAGCAGCTTACCGTTCAGCAGTGCGCGCTTTTCGAGCGCGCGACGGCTTCACCGCGCTGACCGGGCGAGCCCGTCTTGACCCAACGTCCATGGAATACGTAAGCCGCACCCCCCTGCCCGACGAAACCGTGATGGATTATTCCCTGCTGGGCGGGCAGCACGTCGAGCGCGGACGCAGGCTTTTCACCACCGGCCTGGGCCTCCTGACCGCCGCGCTCGTGCTCCTGACCTATCGGGCCAATGTGGCGAACCCCCTGCACCTGTTTCAGGGGCTCATGATCTTTGTCCTATCGGTCCTGCCCTCGTTATTCTGGGCCCGGAGCGGCGGCAGCCGGTTTCCCGCCTTTGAAACCATCATGCTGCTATGTGCCAACGCCTATGCCATGCCGTTGCTGAATGCGCGCGAGCAACTGGCGACCTACACCGATGAGGTGATCAGCCAGGCCGGCTGGACCGTGATGCTCTATCTGGTCACCGCCAATGTCGTGTACCGCATGACCACCGGCTTGCCCGGCCGTGGAGCGTTCTGGCGCCAGTCGATCATCACCCACCAGATTGAAAAGCTGATTGTGTACGGCATGATTCTTTCCACCACGTACATCTGCATCAGCGAATTCACTACCTGGATTCCGAGTGACCTAGTGAGCCCCCTGCGGGCTGCCTTCTATGGTATCGGCATATTGTGCACCTTTGTCAGTTGCCAGCGCTGGGGTCGCGGAGAAATGACCCAGACGGAAAAATCCGTCCTGCTCTGTACCTTTGTCCCTCAACTTATATTCATGAGTGTCGGCCTGCTGCTGATCGGTTCGATTGGGTTGGTCGGCATTGCCCTCCTGGGCTACCTTTCCGGAGGCAAACGCGTTCCGTGGGTCGTCATCGCACTCACCTTCACGGTATTTGCCGTCCTGCACACCGGGAAGACCCGGATGCGCGAGAAATACTGGGATGGCCAGCATGCGGCACCTGCCATCACCGAGTTGCCCGGTTACTTTTCGGAATGGATTGAATATGGATTGCAACCGACCAGCGGCGACAAATCCGTCAGTCAGAAAATGCTCGAGCGAACATCGCTGATGCATCTGCTCTGCCTGATCATCGACTGCACTCCCGAGCGGCAAGCCTACCTCTATGGCTCGACCTACCGGCATGTGCTGCCCCAATTGATCCCGCGGTTCTTCTGGGCGGGCAAGCCCCGCTCCCACATCGCCACCTATGAACTGGGCATCTACTACGGACTGCAACGCGAGGAGGACACGGCCTCAACGACCATCGCCTTCGGCCTCCTGACCGAGTCATACGCCAACTTCGGTCTCTTCGGCGCCGTCCTGCTCGGGGCGTTCTGGGGAGCCACGCTCAAAAAGCTGCAGATCTGGTCGACCTTCAGCCCCATGTTTTCCTTTGCCGGTCTATTTATGATTCTGCTGACCGCCTGGTCTTTTAACGCCGAACTGACAATGGCCGCCTGGGTCTCATCCTTTCAGCAGGCGGTAATCATGGTGCTGGGCGTGCCGTTGTTATTGCGCAGCCTGCTGGGAGCCTGAAGCCATGCCCCGTCTGGCCATCATCCTTTCCCACCCGGTGCAGTATTACAGCCCCTGGTTCCGCTGGCTGCGGGAGCACTCCGGGCTGGAATTCAAGGTGTTCTATCTCTGGGATTTTGGCGTCACCGCCCGGCATGACCCGCAGTTTGGCACCGCCTTTCAATGGGATGTCGACCTTCTCTCTGGGTACGATTCGGAGTTCGTGCCCAACATCGCCCGCGACCCCGGGACCCATCATTTCCGCGGTCTGGACAATCCCTCCCTCACCGCCCGGCTGGCGGCGTGGCGGCCGGGCGCCATCCTGCTGTTTGGCTACAACTGGCTCTCGCCCCAGCGGGTCATCTGGTGGGCCCGGCGACGTGGGATCCCGCTGATCTTCCGCGGCGATTCGCACCTGCTCGGCCGGGCGAGCCTGCCTTTCCTCACCCGGATGTTGCTCAGGTTTCTCTTCCGCCAATTTGCCGCCTTCACCCATGTCGGGGCCGCCAACCGCGACTACTTCCGCGCGCTGGGCGTGCCCGACCAGCGGCTGTTCTTCGCCCCGCATTCCGTGAACAGCGCCCATTTCAACCCGGAGGATGCCGCGACCCGCGCCGCGACTGAGGCCCTGCGCACGGGACTCGGACTGTCGGGCAAGCGCGTCGTGCTCTTCGCCGGAAAATACAGCGAGGCCAAGCAACCGGTGGCCTTGCTGCGGGCCTTTCTCCAAGTCGCCCGGCCGGCCGACGCCCTGGTCTATGTCGGTGACGGCCCGGAGAAGGCTAAACTCACCGAATTGGCCGGGGCGCATCCCTCCGCCTGCGTGCGCTTCCTGCCCTTTGCCAACCAGAGCGAGATGCCCGCCCGTTACCTCTTGGCCGACCTGTTCGTCCTGCCGTCCCGCGGCAACTACGAGACATGGGGGCTGGCGGTCAACGAGGCCATGCACCTCGGTGTACCCTGCCTCGTGTCGGAACTTGTCGGCTGCCAGCGCGACCTGGTCCAGCCGGGCGAGACAGGCTGGGTCTTCCCGGCGGCCGATCCGGCGGCGCTCGCCTCCGTGCTGGAAAGCGCGCTCCGCACCCCGGCGGCGGAATTGCAGCGGTTGGGTCGCAACGCCCGCAAACTCGCCGCCCGCTACACCTACCGGCAGACCAGCGACGGCCTGCTCAAGGCCCTCGCCAGCCTGCCGTCCACCTGAGCCATGCGCATCACCATCGTCAGCGGGTTTTTTCTCCCCGTACCTCCCGTCAGTGGCGGGGCCACGGAAAAATCCTGGTACCAACTCGGCCGGATCTTCGCCACCCGCGGGCATGCGGTCACGATTGTCTCCCGGCGTTGGCCGGGTTGGGCCAACGAGGAGGTCGCCGACGGCATCCGGCACCTGCGCCTGTCGGGCGCAAACCATCGTCACCGGATCTGGCTCAATCTGCTTCTCGATTTCATCTGGAGTTGGCGGGTGTTTTTCGCGCTCCCTGCCGCGGACATCGTGGTGGTGAACACCGTGGCCCTGCCCATCTGGCTCGGGCTCCTCAGGCCCCGCGCGGGGCGGATCATTCTCATGACCGGCCGCATGCCGAAGGGACAATATCGCTTCTACCGGAAGATCGCCCGGGTGCTGGTGCCAAGTGGCATTGTCCGTGACCGGGTCTTGGCCGAAAATCCACGCCTGCAGCCTGTGCTGCGTGTGCAGGGCTATCCCATCGACTGGACGCTGTTGAGCCAGCCGGTGAATTCCCGCCCGCCCAGCATGCCCCAAATGACCCCGGGTGAGGTCACGCTCGGCTTTGTGGGCCGGTTGCATGAAGAGAAGGGCCTGCGCCTGCTGGTCGAGGCCTTGAAAATCGTGACCGCCGAGCCCGGCCTGCCGCCCTGGCATCTGCTGCTTTGCGGCCCCTCTGACATCGCCCATGGCGGCTCGGGGCCGGCCTTCAAGGCCGAGCTGTTGAAACGGTTGTCCGCCATCATGAAGCCCGGCACCTACAATGTGCTCAATCCCCAGTTCAGCGACCGCACGCTCGCGGGCGTCTACCAGCAGATCGGCATTTTCTGCTACCCCAGCCTCGCGGAAAGGGGCGAGACCTTCGGCGTGGCGGTGGTCGAGGCCATGGCCGCCGGCGCGGTGCCCGTGGTCTCCCAACTGGGCTGCTTCTCCGATTTCATGCGGGATGGCGACAACGGCCTGGTGTTTGACCACCGGTCACCCGATGCGGCCCCGCGCCTCGCAGCTGCGCTGATCCGCCTCCTGCGCGACCCGGAATTGCGTCTCCGTCTGGCGATCGCCGCCCGCTCCACCGCCCGGAATTACGACTACCATGCCTATGCCGGCGTCCTGCTCGAGGACTTCGCACGGTTGACCGACCCGGCCAAGCCCGCATCCTCCACGCCGTGAGCGACCCCGAACCCTATCTCGGACAGGATTGCGCGACGCCTTACGCCAAGACCGAGGTCCTGCGTCGCTGGCTCTGGCTGGCGGTGCAATCCACGATCTTTCGCTGGAGTCCCCGCCCCTGGCATGGTTTCCGGGCCTGGCTGCTCCGCTGCTTCGGTGCCGAAATCGAGGGTCCGGTCGTAATCTTTCCCACCGCCCGGGTCGTCTTCCCGTGGAAGCTCTCGCTGGCGCCCCGCAGCATGGTCGGACCCTGCGTCAATCTCTACAATCTCGCCCCCATCCGGCTCGAATCCGGCGCCAATGTCAGCCAGAACTGCCACCTGTGCGCGGGCACCCATGACTTCGCGCGCTGGTCGATGCCGCTGGTGACCCAGCCGATTGTGATCGGCCGCAACGCCTGGCTCGGCGCCGATGTCTTTGTCGGCCCCGGCGTGACCGTGGGGGAGTTGTGCGTGGTCGGGGCCCGCTCCGTCGTGGTCCGCGACCTCCCGCCGCGGCAGATTTGCCTCGGCTCGCCCTGCCGGCCGATCCGCGAGCGATCAGTGCCCATTTGAATAATCCCGCCGCCATGCGCGTCTGCCACATCGTGCCCAGCCTGGAGGAGCAGCACGGTGGCCCCTCCAAGTCGGTGCGGGCCCTCGCAAACCACCTGGTCCGCTGCGGCGACACCGTTGAATTGCTCGCCACCGAGGAGGCTCCGGGATCATTCACCCCCACTACCTCCGACCTCGCGGTCATCCGGGCCTTTCCCCGGATCACCCCGCGCTGGCTCTCGCGTTCGCCAGCGCTGCGCCAGTATTTGCTCACCACGCCATTTGAATGTGTGCACCATCATTCCCTCTGGCTCCTGCCCCTGCGTTATGCGACGGAAGCGGCACAGCGACACGACGCCCCGCTGGTCATTTCCCCCCGAGGCATGCTGAGCGGCTGGGCTTACCAACACCGCCGCTGGCGCAAGCGGATCGCCGAATCGCTCGTGCACCCGGGAGCCTTTGCCCGGGCCGCAGGCTGGCATGCCACAAGCCCCGAGGAAGCGGCGGACATCCGGGCGCTCGGTTTCACCCAGCCGGTCTGCGTTTCGCCCAATGGCGTGGTCAATCCCGATGCCGCCACGCTGGCTACTGCCCGCGCCAAATGGCTCGAACTCTGTCCGGCTGCACGGGCCAGGCCAGTGGCGGTGTTTTATTCGCGTCTGCATCGCAAGAAACGGGTGCGCGAACTCATCGATCTCTGGCTCTCCGCCCCACGGGCCGACTGGTTGCTGCTCATCTCAGGACTGCCCGAGGACTACACCGCGGCCGGGCTCCGCGCGGAAGTGGCCGCCCGGGGCGTGACGGACAAGATCGTCGTCTTTGACAGCGCCGGCCAGCCCCCACCCTACGCCATCGCCTCGCTGTTTGTCCTGCCCTCCCATTCGGAGAATTTCGGCCTCGTCATCGCCGAGGCGCTGGCTGCCGGGGTGCCCGCGCTGGTGACCGACACCACTCCATGGTCAGGGCTCGGTGCGAACAATTGCGGCTGGTGCGTGCCGTGGACCGGGTTTGATGCCGCCCTCGCCACCGCCCTCGCCACCCGCCCGACCGTGCTGCAGGCCATGGGAAGCCGGGGCGCGGAGTGGGTCCGCCGGGATTTTTCCTGGGAAAGGGCCGCGGCGCTGCTGCATGAGTTCTACCGTCATCTCGTCCATGAACAGCGCTGAATGGCCCGCGGTGCGATCCCACCGCTCCTCCCTGGTGGACAAGCTCGTGCTTTTCCAATTTGGCGCGTTGTTGCTGTTCACCTCGTGGGCCTTCGGCGGCCAGGCGCCGTGGGCACGGCAAATCATCGCCTGGTGGGGAACCGGCGGTATGCTGCTTTTCCTGTGGGCCTGCACGGCCCGTCGGGCGGAGGACGGAAAGAGTCATCCCGCCCTGCGCTACCTCTGGCCCCTTTGGCTCTACGACGTGCTGGTTGTCGTCAGTTGTTTCAATCCCGGGTTCGGCGAGGCCCTGGTCGGCGGCGAATCCTCGCTGGTGCTTGCCGCCCCCAACCCCTGGCTGCCCACCGCAGCTATTCCGCGACTGGCGGCGCGCGAACTGTGGCAGTTCAATGGGCTCGTACTTTCCAGCTTCAACTTACTGCTCATCATGGATCGCCGCCGGCAGGTGCGATCCGTCTTATTTCTCCTCGCCGGGAATGCCCTGGTGCTGGCGGTGTTCGGCACTTTCCAGAAACTCGCCGGCGCGCACGGGCTTTGGTACGGTCTGGTGTCATCCCCCAATAAGCATTTCTTTTCCACCTTCATTTATCACAACCACTGGGGCGCGTTCACCCTGCTGAACACCGCCGTCTGCCTGGCCCTGCTCTTCCATTACCACCGGCGCGGTGGATATCGAGACATCTGGCACTCCCCCGTGCTGCTGGGCGCCGTAGCCACCCTGTTGCTTGCCGCCTCCGTGCCGCTCAGCGCCTCACGCTCCTGCACCGTGCTGGTGGGATTGCTGCTAGCCGGAGCGTTGGCGCATTTCCTTCTCCGAATCGTCCGGCAGCGCCGCGAGAGCCGGAAGCCGGCCTTCCTGCCGGTCGCGGGTATCGCCTTGGCCGCCCTGGTGTCAGTGGCGGCCATCGGTTATCTCGGTCGGGATGTCATCGCCCAGCGCGCTCAGCTCACCTCCGAACAGCTCACCCACTTTTCCAATGAGGGCACCCTGACCTCCCGGCTGGTCCTCTATCGCGACACCTGGCGCATGGCCTCAGAGAAACCCTGGTTCGGGTGGGGCTTGGAAAGCTACGCCCACGTCTTCCGCGTTTTCAACACCCAGCGGACCGCCGAATTGCAATGGTGGATCGTCTTTTACGCCGAGGCACACAACGACTGGCTGCAGTCGCTGGCCGAGACTGGCTTCATCGGGACGGGATTGCTTGCCCTGCTGGTTCTGCTGCCCGTTGGTGCGGTGCCGTGGCGGCGCGTCGGGTCCGTCCTGCCCCGCTATCTGCTCGCCGGCTGCTCGCTGCTGCTGCTCTATGCCTGGCTCGAATTCCCCTTTGCCAATCCCGCCGTCATGCTGACCTTCTGCGCCGTCTATTATTGCGCCGTGCGCTATGCGGAACTCGAGGCAGCGCCCCGCCACCCCCATGCCTGAGCGCCTGCCCCTTTCGATCGCCATCCTCACGCTGAATGAGGAAGCCCGCCTGCCCGCCTGTCTGGCGTCGGTCGCGGACTGCGACGATGTGGTCGTGGTTGATTCCGGCTCGACTGACCGGACCCAGGCCATCGCCCGCGCCGCCGGCGCCCGCGTCGTGGTGAACCGCTTCGTCAACTTCGCCGAACAGAGGAATTTCGCCCATGCAGCCGCCGGATTTCGACATCCCTGGGTCTTCCACCTGGATGCGGACGAGCAAATGACGCCCGAATTGCTGGCGGAGTGCCGGCAGACCACAGCGACGGATCCGGACTATGATGGCTTTTATGCGGCCCCCCGCATGATGTTTCACGGTCGGTGGCTGCCCCGTTGCACTGATTACCCGGCCTGGCAGGCGCGGTTGGTCAACCATCGGCGATTCTCATTCGTCCAAGTCGGCCACGGACAGCGCGAGGCGCCCGGTCTGCGAATGGGCTGGTTGCAGTCCGGCTACCTGCACGATATTTCCGACACCTCCCCCGCTGAGTGGGAGGCGAAGCATCGGCGCTATGCGCGCGAGGAGGCGGAAGAAGTCGTGCAACAGTCGGCTCCCTTCGGCCGCCTGCTTCGCTCTGCCCTGACCGGCACCGGACTGGAGCGAAGGCGGGCCCTCAAGCACCTGAGCTATGCCCTCCCGGCGCGTCCCTTCCTTCGCTTCGTTTATCAATACTTGCTGCGCGGCGGATTCCTCGACGGGGCCGGAGCCTGGCGCTATTGCCGCCTCCTGGCCCGCTACGAGGGATACTCGGCCGCTGAACTACGCCGCCTGCGGGCTGAACGGCATGCCTGAAGCCCGCATCATTTTCCTCAACCGCGTCTACTGGCCCTCGACGGCGGCCACCGCGCAACTCCTCACCGATCTGGCTGAGGGATTGGCGGCTCGCGGCTGGCCGGTGCATGTGATTACCACCGGGGAATCCTCCAGCCGGCACAATGGTGTGACGATCCACCGCACGGGCCCGGGCGAGCAGCATGGCGGGATGCTCTCGCGGGCGCTGAATTACCGTCGTTTCCAACGGGCGGCGCGACGGCAGCTCGCTAGTGTGGCCCGGCCGGGTGACATCGTCGTGCCGATGACGGACCCCCCTATGCTCGGCGCCGCCACGGCCCGGCAGGCCTTGGCGCAGGGCGCCCGGGTCGTCCATTGGATTCAGGACATCTACCCGGAGATCGCCGCGGTCCATTTCGGTCCCCTCGCCGGATTTTTTCTGGCGCCCCTGAAGACCAGCCGCAACAGCGCCTGGCGCACCGCCCAGAACTGCGTGACGCTCGGCGATGACATGAGGCAGGCCGTCGCCAGTCAGGGTGTGCCGCGTGAACACCTCGCTCTCATTCCCAATTGGGCGCCACGGGAACTGCAGGTGCCAGCCACCAAGAAGGCCGTCGAGGCATGCCGGTCACGGTGGGGATTAGGCGGGAAATTTGTTGTCGCCTACTCGGGCAACCTCGGCCGCGTCCATGAATTTGCTACGGTGCTTCAGGCGACCGCCCTGCTGCGTGACGATCCGTCCGTGGTTTTCCTGTTCATCGGGGCCGGCGCCCGGTTCGACGAGATCAGCGCCATCGCGCGCACGCGCGGACTGGATAACATCCGGATGCTCCCACCCGAACCCCGGGAGACCCTCGCGGCTTCCCTGGCGGCCGCCGATGTACAGCTGGTCACCCTGCTACCGGAATTTTCCACGCTGGTTTATCCGAGCAAACTCGCGGGCGTGCTGGCGGCCGGCCGCCCGGTGCTGTTTGTCGGCCCGCCGGGCGGGGATATTGCCCGTCTGCTCCAGCAGGAGGATTGCGGCGCCACCATTACCCCGAGTGATGCCGCGAGCCTCGCCGGCACCCTCACCCGCTGGCAAGGCGACACCGGGCTGATGGCGCGCCTCGGCTCGAACGCCCGCGCAGTCTACGAACGGCAGTTTACCTTCGATCGCGCCCTGACCCAATGGGAGGAGGTTCTGCGACGTTGCAGCGGGCCGCAGTAACTTCAGTTTGCTTTGGCACCGACCGGCCTCGTAAATTGACCAAGCCATGACACAAGGAAGATACGTCACACTCGCCCTTGTGGTTCTGGACATCGTCATGGTGTTCATCGTGTTCAATTTCGTCGCCTGGACCCGTGGCGTCATGCACTGGGACGCGCCGATCATGGCTCCCTTGGTCCTGCCCATTTTGATGCACTTCCTGGCGGTTTACCTGATCGACGGTTACAGCCCGCGCTCGGATATGATGTCGGTCACCTACACCAGCCTGCACGCCATTGCGTTGTTGTTCGTCGCCGTGCTGACCCTGCTGCTGACCTACGTTATCATCCCCGCGGGCTTTCCGCTGCAAGTCAGCCGCTTTGTCCCCATCGCCTCCTCACTGCTGCTGATCCCGAGCACCCTGGCCTACCGGCGGGTGTTCTACCAGCGGCAGCTGGCCAAGCGCCAGCAGCGGTATTTCATGTTCCTGGGCAGCCCCGAAAGCTGCGTCGCCTTCCGGGAGGAGTGCCACCGCAACGGCATGACGCAATCCGTGCTCTACGCCACGTACGATTCCTTCACCTCGAACCACCACCGCGCGGTCTCGGGTCCGCCCATGGGCGATGTCGTGTCCTACCTCGAGGAACATGAGGGTAACATCGACGCCATCATTCTCCGTGAATCCAACCAGGAGCTTCCACCATCAGTCGCGCAAAGATTGATGGAACTGCATTTCTCCGGCGTGCCCACCTACACCCTCGAGTTGTTTCACGAGGTCTACTGGCGCAAGATCCCTCTCTACCGGCTCAACCAGACGTGGTTGTTCCAAGAGGGATTCCAGATCGCCCGGGAACCCGTGTTCGAGCGACTTAAACGCGTCAGCGACGTCGCCCTCTCCTCCCTCGGGCTGTTGCTGGCCTTGCCCTTCCTGCCGATGGTGGCCGCGCTCATCTGGCTAGAGGACCGCGGGCCGATATTCTTCCGCCAAACCCGGGTCGGGAAGAACCGGGTGCTCTTCGACATCATCAAGCTCCGCACGATGACGGTTCACGAGGACGGCGCGGTTTACACCGAGGCCCGGGACAGTCGCATCACCTCCATCGGCCGTTTCCTCCGGGCCACGCGCATCGACGAATTTCCACAACTTTGGAACGTGTTTCTGGGCGACATGAGCCTGATCGGGCCCCGCGCCGAGTGGGTCAAGCTCGTGGAGGACTATGAGCAAAAGATCCCCTGCTACCATTTCCGCCACCTCGTGAAACCGGGCATCACCGGCTGGGCCCAGGTCAACTATCCCTACGGGGCCAACCTGGACGACACCCTCCGCAAGCTGGAATACGACCTGTATTACATTCGCTATTTCTCGTTCGTGCTCGATGCGTCCATCGTCCTGAAAACGATTCATATAATGCTCTTCGGCAAAGGCCGGTGAATTGGGATCTCTCACTGTATTGGACTAAAGGTCATCCCTGCCCATCTGTAACCCGTGGCTAAGCTCCAATCCTACGACTTCATCTGCATCGGCGGCGGCAGCGCCGGCTTCAATGCCTCCCGCGTCGCAGCCGGGCTGGGCCTGAAGGTCGCCGTCGTTGATGGCGCCCGGCAGCTCGGCGGCCTTTGCATCCTGCGCGGCTGTATGCCCTCCAAGACCCTGCTGTACGCGGCCGAGGTCCTGCACCACGCCCGACATGCCGACCGCTTCGGCCTCAAGGTCACTGGCGCCCGCGCCGACATGAAGGCGGTGCACGCCCGGAAGCAACGGATCATCGCCGACTTCGCCGGCTACCGGGTGAAGGCGCTGACCGGCGGGAAATTTGACCTCATCCGCGCCCACGCCCGCTTCCTCGACGCCCACACCCTGCAGCTCTCCAACGGCCGCCAACTGCGCGGCAGTCACTTCCTCCTCGGCACCGGCTCCAAGGTCAGCACGCCGCCCATTCCCGGGTTGGGCGACATCAAGTGCTGGACCAGTGACGACGTGCTGGAACTTGATTTTGTGCCGAAGAGCGTACTTCTGCTCGGTGGGGGCATCGTGGCCTGCGAACTAGCCCAGTTTCTCAATCGCATCGGCACCAAGGTCACCCTCATCCAGCGCAGCCCGCACATCCTCCGGGATCATTCCGAGGATGCCTCGACTGTGGTGCAGCAGGCGCTGGTGGACGAGGGGGTCGAGCTGTTTGCCGGCACCCAGATCAAGCGGCTCAGCCAGGACAAGCGGGGCGTGTCCGCCACCTTCGTCCACGACGGCAAGGTCATCACCCGTCGGGCCGTTCACTGCTTCAACGCCCTCGGCCGCGAACCCAACACCGCCGGCGTTGGGCTCAGCGCCGCCGGGGTGAGGACCCGGCCTGACGGACAGGTCATCATCAACCGCTGGCAGCAGACGAACGTGTCCCACATCTATGCAGCGGGCGACTGCTCTGGACCGCATGAGATCGTCCATATCGCCATCGCGCAGGGTGAACTCGCGGCCCGGCATGCCGCCAAGGTCAAGGGCCTGAAGCCGGTGGATTTCTCCCTGCTGCTCAACGTGGTCTTCACCGACCCGCAACTTGCCACGATCGGCGCCCTTGAGCGCGACTTGGACAAGCGCGGCGTGAAATACCTGCGAGCTACTTACCCTTTCAACGACCACGGGAAGTCCATCCTGATGGAGGCTAACTATGGCTACGTGAAGGTGCTGGCCGAGCCGAAGCGCGGTCGGATCCTCGGCGCCGAGATCGTCGGCAAGGACGCCGGCGAACTCATCCACTGCTTTTCGACGCCGCTCGCGATGCGCGCCACGGTGCGCGACATGCTCCGGGCCCCGTGGTATCACCCGACCCTCGCGGAGATCATCACCTACCCGCTCGAGGAAATCGCCGGGCAGCTCAAGAACTGACCCGTCGGACGACTGGTGACGGATTCGTGGGGCATCGCCGTGCCCGCGTTCAGCAACCCTTCGGCGGCTCCCAGAGTTCGAGGCGGTTTCCCTCGCCGTCCTTGATCCAGGCGAACTTGCCGTACTCGGACGCCTCTATGCCCTTCGGATCGATCCAGACGCGCTCCTTCTTGAGTGCCGCCAGCACCTTCTTCAGGTTGGCGACGCGGTAGTTGACCATGTGACCCTGCTTGCCCGACCCGAAATACGTGGTGTCAGGATCAAACGGGCTCCAGACGGTGGAACCTTTCTTCTTCGGGTTATTGGCGTCGCGCCACGGAAAGGAGCAGCCGCCCCACGCTTCGATTGGCAGCCCAAGATGCTTCCTGTACCAGTCGCCGAGCTTGGCCGGGTTCTTCGCCTTGAAGAATACGCCGCCCAGGCCGGTCACACGCGATTTGGATTTTGGCTTCATGATGAAATCAGGGCGCCACCCGCCGATAGGCGAACTCGATGCGCTTGGTCCCGCCGTCCGGGCCGGGTCCCTCGATGTAGGCGAACAGGCTGCCATCGGGCTTCAGGTTGTAGCTGACGGTCTGGGGAAAATCGTGCTCCTTGTTCTCGAACACCACCCCGGTGCCGGTCAGCGACACGAGCTTGAACGCCGCCTCCTTCTGCCCCGAGGGCTGCGCGACAAAGTAGAGTTCGCCGCCCGGTCCCTCCCGGATTTGGGTGAATTCATGCGACAGCACGCGGCCCTTGGCCACCGTGCGCGCCATGCCTAGCATCACACCGCCCGCGGGCGCCATCCACTGTTCATCGATTACGCGGCCGGCTTTCTCGAGACGCCAGCTGCCCGCCAGCCAGCCCAGCCGGGCGATCGGGGCCACGGCCGGATTTTCGGCCGCCAGCCCGAGGACCGGCAGCAGGAGCAAACACAGTCGGCGAAGGGCACGCATGGACGCAGGAGGGGTTTGTCACACCAGCGAATAACATAGCATGGCGAAGAGCAATCCCACGATGCCCACGATGGTCTCGCACATCGTCCAAGTCTTGAACGTCTGCGCCACCGTCAGCCCGAGGCAGTCCTTGACGATCCAGAACCCGGCGTCGTTGAGGTGGGACATGAAGAGCGAACCGCAGCCGATGGCGACGATGATGAGGGCGGTGTGCGACGCGGTGAGCTCCGGATGCAGGGCGAGGACGGGGATCAGCAAACCCGAGGCCGTCGTGATGGCGACCGTCGCCGACCCGACGGCCACGCGGATGAAGGCGGAGATAAGCCAGCCATACAGCAGGGGCGACAGGTGCAACTGCTCGCCAAAGCGTCCGATGGCGTCGGCCACGCCGCTGTCCCGCAACACCCGGGCAAAGCCGCCGCCGCCGCCCACCACCAAAATGGTCATGCCCACGGCCGCCACGCTCGTCTCGGTGAACTTCAACAGCTGCGTCTTCGTGTAACCGCAGTTCGTGCCCAATGACCACAGGCAAAAAATGACCGCGCCCATGAGCGCCATGGTGGGGTTGCCGACGAACGTCGCGACTTCGCGCAGGGTGTGTCCCTTGGGCAGCGCGAGCTCGGCCACGGTGGCCAGGAGCATGAGCAGCACCGGCAGCAGGATGGAGAAAAGGGTGAGCCAGAAACCGGGCCGACGCAGCGCCGGGTTGGAGGCATCCAGGGTCTCCATGAAGGGCGGGCGGGCCTCCACCCGTTTGACGGCCCATTTGGCGTAGAGCGGTCCGGCCACCATGGCGGTGGGAATGCCCACCACAAAGCCCCAGATCAGGACGAGCCCCATGTTGGCCTTGAGGGTCTCGACGGCCACAACGGGACCCGGATGGGGCGGCATCAGCCCGTGCATCACCGAGAGGCACGAGAGCAGCGGCAGCACCAGCAGGAGGAAGGGCGTCTTGGTCTCGCGGGTCAGCGTCAGCAGGATCGGCAGCAGTAGGATCAGACCGACCGCGAACCACGTGGTCAGGCCCACAGCCAGGGCCAAGGCGATGATGCACCACTGGATGTGCCCTGCGCCGAAGAACGCCGCGAATCGCTTCGCGAGAACGTCCGCCCCGCCTGATTCCGCGAGCAGCTTGCCCAGCATCGTGCCCAACCCGAGGATGGCGGCGATCCCGCCCAGCGTGGCGCCGACGCCCTCCTGGATCGATCGGGTAACTCCCAGCATCGTGTAGGGTGTCTGCGCGACGCCCACGGTTCGGCCCAGCCACACCGCGCCGCTCCCTACCATGAGCGAAGCGATGACAAGGGAGACAAATGCGTTCAGCTTGAGCCAGGTGACCAGCAGTACCAGCACGGCGATGGCGGACAGGGCCAGTCCAATGAGTTTCAAATCATCTGGTTGCATTGGCGGTGTGCGTCACTCACCGGACCAACCGGGAGGGTTGCATTGCGACATGGCTCGGGGTGGAGCCGGATGGGGTGGACATGCGGGTGAAACCTACGCGAACCCGGACGGCAAATGCCAGCCCGCATTGCGTCATCTTCTTTTGACCGCCCGCCGCCCATACCCTCCCGCATCCGCCCCCTGACCCGGGTTGTTTTTCGTGCCAGCGACCTACGCCTTTTGGAGTAATCACGATTTCCAAGTTTCGCGTCCCCTCCGCCAACGCATGCACAGTTTCATGCGCCGGCCCGAGTTAACATGGGCCCACACACCACCTGCGGGATCGTCGGCCCCCGGGCAGACGGGACCCACCACCCCACGAATGTCTCCTCGCCCCAAACCCTTCCTCGAGCCGGAATATTGCAAAGGCTGTCTCCGCTGCATCGAGGCCTGCCCCAAGGACTGCATCACCCCTGGCACCACGATCAACCCCGAGACGGGACTCGTGCCGGTCGAGTTGCACCTCGAGAATTGCAACGGCTGTTCCCTCTGCATGGCCGCCTGCCCCGAGCCGTTCGGCCTGCGCTCCGAAGCCGACCGTCCGCCGGCCGCCCCTGACTTCCAACTGCAGGATCCGGCGAAACTGTTCGGCCCGAAGGTGGTGGCCAGCCACTCCGAGGGTGACCAGCCGGACGAATTCGTTGCCCTGCCCGCCTGCGAGCCGCTGGTGCTCAAGGGCACCTATGCCTCCGCGGTCGGCGCGCTCCTCGCGGGTTGCCGGCACGTCTTTGGCTATCCCATCACGCCGAGCACCGAGGGCGCCGAGCTCATGGCCAAGATTCTTCCCAAGGTCGGCGGTCATTTCATCCAGGCGGTGAGTGAAACCGCCGCGGTCAACATGATGTACGGGGCCGGCGGCGCCGGCGTGCCCACCATGACCTTCACCAGCGGGCCCGGCTTCAGCCTCATGCTGGAGGGCATTAGCTACATGATCGGATCGGAGGTCCCGGGCGTGTTCGTCAACATCATGCGGGGCGGCCCGGGCCTCGGCAATCTCGGCCCCGAGCAGGCGGACATCAAACTTGCCTGCCGCGGCCTCGGCCACGGCAACACCCACGCCATCGTGCTCGCCCCCGGCACGCCCCAGGAGATGCTTGACCTGACGATGCGGGCCTTTGAGCTGAGCTTCGTCTACCGCAATCCCGTGATCATCTTGGGCGACGGCTACCTCGGCCAGATGACCGGCGTGGTGCGGCTTCCCGGTCAGTTGCGCAAACCCGGCCTGCCCGCTTGGGCGGTACACGGCGACCGCGCACACCGGCACAATCTCATCTGTTCCATCCAGCTCGCCGAGGACGACCTCGAGGCACACAACCGCATGCTCAACGCCAAGTATGCCTGCATTTCCTCCCGTGAGCAGCGCTCCGACTGCTATCGCTGCGACGACGCTGATGTCCTGGTGGTCGCCTGCAACACGCCCGCGCGCATGGCCAAGGGGGCCATCGAATCGGCGCGGTCGCAGGGCATCAAGGCCGGTCTTTTCCGTCCGATCTCCTTGTGGCCGTTCCCCATCGAGGCGCTGAAGGCCCTCCTGCCGCAAACCGCCCACCTGGTCATCGTGGAGGGCAGTCCTGGCCAGCTGGAGGATGAATTGCGCCTCGCCCTCAGTCACGCCGGGCTCGTCCCGCCGCCCATCACCTCGGTGCGGCACTACGGTGGCGTGCTGCCGGCGCAGGACGAGATCCTGGATTGCATCCGTGAAACCCAGGGGGTGCTGGCGTGAGCGTTTTCTACTCCAGCTTCACCCGCCACGCCCACGGCGAGGGCCTCAAGGGCCACAGCACCCATTACTGCGCCGGTTGCGGCCACGGGGTCGTGCACCGCGACCTCGCCGAGGTTATCGAGGATCTCGGCCTGCAGGACCGGGCCATTCTGGTCAGCCCGGTCGGTTGCGCCGTGTTCGCCCACTATTACTTCGACATCGGCAACACGCAGGCCGCGCACGGCCGCGCTCCGGCCGTCGCGCTCGGCCACAAGCTGGCCAACCCTGACGCCGTGGTCATCAGTTACCAGGGTGACGGCGACCTCGCCTCCATCGGGCTTGCCGAGACCATCTCAATTGCCCAGATGGGCCTGCCCCTCACGGTCATCTTCATCAACAACGCCATCTACGGCATGACCGGCGGCCAGCTTGCGCCGACCTCGCTGATGGGTCAGAAGACCGCCACCAGTCCCGAGGGCCGCAATGCCTCCATGGGCCAGCCGCTCAAGATGGCCGAGCTGATCGCCTCGCTCGACGGCCCGGTGTACGTCGAGCGCGTCGCCCTCTTCGACGCCCGCCAGCGCGTCAAGGCCCGCAAGGCCATCCGCAAGGGGCTGACGCTCCAGCAGGAAGGCCGGGGCTACTCGTTCATCGAGATTTTGAGCGAATGCCCCACTCACCTCAAACTCTCACCAACTGAGACCGAGAAATGGGTGAAGGAGAAAATGGAGCCGGTCTATCCGCTGGGGGTGAAGAAGGACCTATCGGTCGAGCCGTGGTTCAAACCCGCAGCCCCGCGTTATGAGCCCGAGGAGATCCTCGGCTACTGCGGAGCCGAACCGGCCACTGAATCGCGCCCAAGCGCCGCTTGGCCCGCCCATCTCGCCAAACATGACCTCAGCCTGAAGTTCGCCGGAGCCGGCGGGGATGGCGCGCAGACGGCAGCGCTGCTGTTGACCCGCGCCGCCATTGAACAGGGCTTCGACGCCACGGACATTCCCAGTTACGGCCCGGAGAGCCGCGGGGGCACTTCCTACGCCGATGTCCATCTGGCCGCCGCAGAGGTGCTCAACCCCGCCTCGCCCGAGCCGGACATCCTGATCGCGTTCAACTCGCCCAGCTTGGCGAAATTCGCGCGTTCCGTGCCCGAAGGCGGAATCATCATCTACGACAGCACGGTCATCCTTGAGCCTGGTGAGTTGCCCGCCGGCCGGCGCCTGTTGCCAGTTCCCCTGACCGGGATTGCCACAAATCTGGGCCGACCAATGGTCAAGAATGTCGTCGCGCTCGGCGTGTTGCAGGCCGCCACTGAGCTGCTGCCGGCCAGCGCCATCCTGGCCACCCTGCGTCATGTCCTGAAGGACAAGGCCAGTGTGCTGCCCCTCAACGAAGCCGCCTTTGCCGCCGGGCAACAGGCCGTCGCCCCCGTCGTCGTATGAACCTGTCCGGATTTGTCGACGAAGCCGCGGCCTATGACCTGCTCGAGCGGGCAGGGCTCAATCCCCCGCGTCACGGAATCGCAGGCGGCACCCTGCCCTTCGAGCCGGGTGAGCCGGTCGTCGTCAAGGGTCTGGGCGACAATGTGTGGCACAAGTCGGAGCTTGGAGCGGTGCACTTTCTCCCCTTCGAAAAGTTGAGCGTGATCAACGAGTTCAAGGGCATGCGCCAGAGGCTCGAATCAGGCGGTCACCGCTGGCTGGAAGGCCTCGTGTGCGAGCAGATTGACGTGGCCTGCTGCCCCCACCTGCCCTCCGAGGGCTTTGCGTCATTGTCGTACGGCGAGGCCGGCTGGACGCTGCTGTTTGGCTTTGGCGGTCTGCAGGCCGACACCCTTGCCGGACTGGCCCCGCCGCTGCGCTGGCCGCTGGCGTTCACCCAGCCCGAGGTGGCGCTCGGTGATTTTGAGAATCACCTGCTCGGACGCATCTGGCTGGGCCGGCTCCGTGGTACGCATCCGCTGACCAAGAGCGAGACGCTGGGCCGGTTTTTCACCTCGCTTTGGAAATTGGCCGCCGTGGCCGAAAGCGAGGGACTCACCCTCCTGGAGATGAATCCCATCGCGCTCGACCTGGAGGGCCAGCCCCGTCCCCTCGATGCAGTCGGCCGCCACGGCCCGCGCCCAACCCCCCGGATCGCACCGCCCGCGGGATTCCTCGATGCGCTGCGCAACCCGCGCCGGATCGCCCTGGCGGGAGTCTCGGCCCAAGCCGGTGGAGTCGGCCGCGTCGTCCTGGAAAACCTCCGCCGCTATGCGCTGCCGCCCGGCGACCTCGTGCTCGTGAAACCGGGCAAGAAGAGGTTCCTCGGCCTGCCCTGCGTGCCGGACGTGGCGGACCTCCGCGCCGCCCCCGTTGACCTTCTGATCCTTTCCCTGCCGGCTCCGGCTGCAATTAGTGTGTTATTGCAGCTCATCGAGCAAGGTGGTGGAGCTGCCACCGTGGCCCTAATCTGCGGCGGCATTGGTGATGGGGCCGACACCGTCGGATACAGCCAGCAGTTGACCCAGGCTTTGTGTGTGGCCCGGGCGGCTGGCCGCTGGACTCCGACGGTGCTCGGCCCAAACTTTCTGGGCCATTGGGTGCCGGGTCGCCGGCTCGACACGTCGTTCATCCCGGTGGACAAACTCCCGGCACCCGTTTCCGCGTCCGGCGAACTCACCCTGCTCGGCCAAAGCGGGGCCTTCCTCCTCAGCCGGCGCTCCCGCCGTCCCGGCCTGCGTTTCGGGCTCGGCATTGCCCTCGGCAACCAAGTGGATGTCGCGTTGTGCGACGTGCTCACCGCCCTGGCCGCGGAACAAGCGCAGGGGCCGATCGCGGCCTATATCGAGGGCTTTGGTCCCGGCCAGCTGCTGCCGGCCGCCGAGGCGATCCACCGGCTGTGTGCGCAAGGGCGCCACGTGCTCCTGCATCGCGCCGGCCGCACCGACGCCGGCCAGGCCGCGGCCGCCAGCCATACTGGCGCCATGGCCGGCAATCTCACCTTGGAACGCGGCCTGCTCGAACGCGCCGGGGCCCGGTTTGCCGACACGATTGCCGATTTCGACGCCGCCCTTGCTTGGTTGAGCGTTCACCCTCGTCTCAAAGGCGGACCCGTGGCCCTGCTGACCAATGCCGGTTTTGAGAGCGTGAACGGCAGTGATCTGTTCGGGCAGGACCTGCCCGCGGCCCAGCTCACGGAATCCGCCCGAACTTCGCTCGCCGCCATGCTTGCGCAGCACGAGCTCACCGGACTGGTCACGCCACGGCTGCCCCTCGACCTGACCCCCATGGCGGACGAAGCCGTCTTCCTCGATGCCGCGGACATTCTGCTCAAGGATGCGGCCGTGCTGGTGATCGGACTGGTTCCATTCACCCGCCGGCTCGACACGTCGCCAGCAGGAGCTGAAAAACTGGCCGCCGTGCTCCTCCACTTGGGCAGGCTCCACGACAAAACCATTGCTGTCGCGGTGGATGCCGGGCCGGCCTACGCGGTATACCGCGAGGTGCTCGCTGCGGCCGGTCTGCCGGTATTTGACCGCATCGAAACCGCGCTGAACGGCTTGCGCGTGCTGGGAAGCTGACCGCCTCCTTAGAAAAACATCGCCTCGGCCAGCGCCATCTCCGGCGCGAGCAGAGACGCGCCGACGGTCAATGACGTGCGACCGGTACCGAGATCGCCGGTGAACTGCGCGTGATTCTTCGCCAGGTCGGCCTCCCAGCGGAAGATCTTCGCCGGGTCGGCATAGCCAAACGACAGCTCAAAGCAGCCCTGGCATGGCTCGGGTTTAACCGTGAACACCACGGTGGCGGGGTCGCTGCCCCCACGTGCCAGGCCTTTCCGGACCCAGCCCAGCAGGCAGCCGGCCTCGGCGGCGTAGGAGGCCTGGTGCCGGAGCACGATCGTTTGCAGGCCGCCGATGATCTGGGCCGGCGTGTAGCGGCTGAGAAACTGACCGAGGTTCTGCCGCAGGGGCAGCGTCCGGGTGTAGGCCAGGTCGCGCACCGCCGACAGATTCGGCCAGGGATAGGTGAAGGTGTCGGGCGGAACGATGGCACTGTCGAACAACACCCGCTGGGAACGGGTGAGCAGGTAACCGTATTCCGCGAGGCGCCGGGTCTCCGCAAACGCGTGCGCCCAGTAATAGAGCGGCAGGTCGGTGGAAAGGCAGACCGAGACCTGGTTCTCGAGATGCTGCCGGGCCGACATGGTGTAGTGGAGGATGACAAACTCGACGCAGCGGGTGTCGTTCTTGGCTTTCCCGAAAAAACACTCGCCGTAGATCTTCGCCCGCATCTCCGGGGGCGAACTCGCCTCGTAGTCCGGGCAGAGGACGACGACGCGGCAGGGGTAGCGCCGGGCGAAGTTGAGCGTGTTCTGGAACTGCACCAAGGCGTCAGCGGCCGAGGAATTGCGCCCGAGATGCAGCACGAGGTTGAGTTGCACCGCCCGGCTCTCCTCGGCGGGGGTGTCGGCCCAGATTTTCTTGAAACCGGCCGAGATGCCGCCGACGGGCACCTCCTGACCGGGCAGGGCGTCGAAAAGCTCGGGCATGGCTCAGGGCTCGCGCCAGCTGTGCCCGTTGGCCGCGAGGAGTTCGTCCGCCGACTTCGGACCCCATGAGCCCGACACGTAGGTGTCGAGGCCCTTGCGCCCCTGCTCGGCCCAGTATTCGTGGATCGGCGTGATGAGCTGCCAGGAACGCTCCGTCTCGTCACCGCGGATGAACAGGGTGCCGTCGCCGATCATGGCATCGAGCACAAGCCGCTCGTAGGCTTCCGGCGTGTTGGAGCCGAAGGTCGTGGCGTACTTGAAATTCATCTTCACCGGCTGCGTGCGGGTCTCCAGGCCGGGGATCTTCGCGTTGAGGATCAGGCTGAGGCCCTCGTCCGGCTGGATCTGGAAGGCCAGAGTGTTGGGCGCGATCTGGTAGCGCTCGGACTCGGCGAAGAGGCTGCCCGGTGCCCGCTTGAAACGGATCGCGATCTCGCTGACGCGCCGGGCGAGGTGCTTGCCGGAACGCAGGTAGAAGGGCACGCCCTGCCAGCGCCAGTTGTTGATGCTGAAGCGCAGGGCCGCGTAGGTCTCGGTGGCCGAGGTGGGCGACACGTCCTTTTCCTGCAGGTAGCCCTTGACTGGTTTGCCGCCGATTAGGCCCTCGCCGTACTGGGCGCGGGCGACATCGCTGAGCCGGTCCTCATTATGCAGCCGGAGGGGATGAATGGCCTTCAGCACCTTCACCTTCTCGTCGCGCACCGATTCGGCGTCCATGGAGACCGGCGGTTCCATCGCCGTGAGCGCCAGCAGCTGCATGGCGTGGTTCTGGATCATGTCGCGCAGGCAGCCGCTCTGCTCGTAATAACCGGCCCGCGACTCGACGCCCACCTGCTCGGCGACGGTGATCTGGACGTGATCGATGAAGTTGCGGTTCCAGATCGGCTCGAAGATCGAGTTGGCGAACCTCTGCACGAGGAGATCCTGCACGGTCTCCTTGCCGAGGTAATGATCGATGCGGAACACCTGGGATTCCTCGAACACGGCGGTGAGTTCCCGGTTCAGGGCCTGGGCGCTGGCGAGGTCGCGGCCAAAGGGTTTCTCGATGATCACCTTCGACTGGTTGGGCTGGCGCAGGTAGCGGGCGGCCAGGCCGCTGGCTCCCAGGTTCTGGATGATCGGGGCAAAAACCGTCGGCGGCGTCGAGATGTAGAACAGCGTCTGCAGAGGCTGGCCGATCTCCTTCTCGAGGCCGGTGATGCGCTGTCCGAGGCGGTCAAACGCCGCTTTTTCATCATAGCCGCCGTTCACATAGAGGGTCCGGGCGGCCAGACGGTCCCAGACCTCTGCGCTCGGCTCCCGGCGGGAGAATTCCTTGATGGCGCCCGCGGCCATCTTCTGGAATTCAGCATCGGGGATCGCCTTGCGGCCGAAGCCGATGAGATAGAAATCGGCCGGCAGCAGCCCGTCATGCGCCAGGTTGTAAATAGCCGGGATGAGCTTGCGGGCCGTCAGGTCGCCGGACGCGCCGAAGATGACCACCACGGTGGGCGGCGAGCCCCGGTGCTTGCTCAGGCCGTGCAGAAACGGGTGGCGTTCTTCGTCTGCCATATTTTCTGCAAACTCAGCGCGAACCCAAGTCCCCGCAAGGCTTTATTCCGGAGCCCCGGGGTTGTGACACACTAAGACTTTGTCAGGTCAGTCGCGACGCTGTGGCTGGCCAAGTAATAGCCCTTGGGGAACAGCGGGGCGTTCTCGTAGTGCATGACCTGCGGGGGCAAACGGTCGCTCAGGGTGACCTCCACGATATCGAGGCGGAAGGTGCGCGGCGGCGGGGTGATCAACCCGAGATAGGCCTGGACGGCCCGGCGCAGCGCGCGCTTCTTGCGCTCGTCCACGGCCTGGTAGCCGCTGACCAGCGCGCCCGCCGCCCGGGCCTTGACCTCGACGAACACCAGCACGTCACCGTCCCGGCACACCAGGTCGATCTCGTCACGCCGGTCGCGCGGGCTGCGCCAATTGCGGGCCACAATGCTGAATCCATGCCGGGCGTGCAGGAAATCCGCGGCCGTTTGCTCGCCCAGCGCCCCGGCCCGGGCCCGGGCGTCCGGCTCTTCGCTGGACTCGAGCCGGGACCAGATATTTTTAAGCCAGCGAATCATTTGCAAGTTCGCCCTCGACCACGCGAAAATTCGGCCATACAAGCAAGCGCGTTTTTCAATCGCCGCCCACGCCCCTCCGGCATTATTTTGCCCGGCAACTTCCCCTTCAAAAATCATGGCCACATCCAGCAATCTCACAGGCACGCTGCGCCGGTCCCTCCTCATCAAGGTCATCTCCAAGCCCGCCCCGAGCCGGGAGGACGTCAACACCGTCATCGAGCTCACCGCCAGCAAGGTGGTCGAGTCCCTGCAGGCCCAGTCGATGACCCTCTACCTCGTCGAGGGCGGGGAAATCGCCTTCAAGCAGGTCTATTACTCCCCCACCCTCTGGGGCACCGACAAGGACAAGGAGATCCAGTTCAGGGAAACGGGCAAGAAGCTGCTCACCCTCAAGCTGCCCGCGGGCACGGGCAACGTGGGCAAGGTCATCCAGACGGGCGAACCCCTCTTTTTCAGCGGCAAGGGACCCGACGCCGCCTCACTCAAGAAGATGGAAGTCGGCTTCGAGGTGAACTCGATGCTCACCGTCCCGCTCAAGACCAACATTGTCATCGGTGCAGTCCAGGTGCTCAACAAGGAGCCTTCCGCCGGCACCGGCGGACTGTTCACCCCCAAGGACCTGAGCGTACTCATGGAGGTCGCCGAGTACTCCTCCACCCTCATCCAGCGCATGCTGGACCCGAAGTTCCAGCTCACCCCGGAGGACACCGCCAAGTTCATCTCCAAGTTCACGGAACTGCCGCTCGTCACCAAGATCGAGGACATCGATATTGACGAAAAGCTGGTCGAGATCACCGGCGACGCCGTCATCCGCCGCGAGTGCATCTTCCCCTACAAGAAGACCGGCACGAATTCGTGCTCGGTGCTGATGACCAACCCGCTGGATTACGCCAAGCGCGAGGCCTTCTCCCAAGCCACCGAGATGTCCATCGACGACGTCAAGGTCATCCCCGCCAGCCTGCTCGACACCCTGCTGAAGAAACACTTCGGCGAGAAGGCCGGTGCCGCCAAGGCCGGCGAGGCCGCCGCCGAGGTCGACATCGACGAGGTGAAGGACCTCATCGCCGGGGCCTACACCGAGGGTGGCGGCACGGGCGAGGTCAAGGCCGCCGACCTGGAGAGCGAGGATTCCGCCCCCATTATCCAGCTGACCAACCGCATCATCGAGGATGCCTATGTCTCCGGCGCCTCGGATATCCACATCGAGCCGATGGAAAAGGACCTCGTGGTCCGCTACCGGGTGGACGGCATGTGCGCGGAGAAGATGCGCCTGCCCAAGCAGGTCGCCTTCGCCATGGTCGCCCGCCTGAAGATCATGTGCAACCTCGACATCTCCGAGCGTCGCCTGCCGCAGGACGGCCGCATCGTTTTCAAGAAATTCACGAAGAAAAACATCGATATCGACTTGCGCGTCGCCACCGGCCCGATGAACCACGGCGAGAAGGTGGTCATGCGTATCCTCGACAAGGCGAAGTCCACCCTGCCCCTGCCCCAGCTGGGCTTCTCCGAGGAGAACCTCGCCAAGTACCGCGAGTGCGTCCGCCAGCCCTACGGCATGATCCTGCACTGCGGCCCGACCGGCTCCGGCAAGTCCATGACGCTCTACGCCGCGCTGGCCGAGATCAACACGCCCGACGTCAACATCCAGACGGCTGAGGACCCGATCGAGTACACGCTCCCCGGCCTCAACCAGATGCAGATGAACAAGCAGATCGGCCTCGATTTCCAACGGGCGCTCCGCTGCTACCTCCGCATGGATCCCGACATCATCCTGGTGGGCGAAATCCGCGACAAGGAAACCGCCCAGATCGCGTGCGAAGCGGCGCTCACCGGTCACTTGCTCGTCTCGACCCTCCACACCAACGACGCGCCCTCCACGGTGTCCCGTATGGGTGAAATGGGCATCGAACCCTTCAACATCTCCGCCGCGCTCGTGTGCGTGTGCGCCCAGCGCCTCCTCCGTCGCGTCTGCAAGAACTGCAAGGTGAAATACAAGCCCGAGGGCCGGGAAGCGGACATCATCATGAAGGCGCTCGACCTCAAGGAGGTGCCCGAGATCTACAAGGCCGCCCCCGGCGGGTGCCACGTCTGCAGCGGCAACGGCTACAAGGGCCGCGTCGGCATCCACGAGCTCATGGTCAACTGCGAGGAAATCGTCGAGGCCATCAACAAGGAGGTCGAGGTCGCCGACCTCAAGCGCGTGTGCATGAAGTCCGGCATGAAGACCATGCACCAGGACTCGATGCTCAAGGTCAAGATGGGTCTCACCACGATGGAGGACGCCCTGGCCAACGTGCCCGCCGACATGATCGCGATGGAGGGCGGCGACGCCGAGGGCAAGGCCAAGAAAGCCCACGGGCACTGATCATTCTCGCCCGAACTACCCCTCGGGCGGGCAAGCAAAGGAGGCGCGATCCGCAAGGGTCGCGCCTTTTTGCCGCAGTTTCGCGACGAATGGCGCGCGAGAACTGCGGACAAACCCTGGGCGGTCAGCAGACCGCAACAGGGTCAAGTCAGTCGCCACGTACCCGCCAGAGCCGTCGCCTGCAACCACAGGGCATCGGAGTGATAGCTGTCAGCTCACGGGGTGTGGTGGTGGTCGTACTGATCCAGAGTCCAGGCCACCATGCCGGCGGCAAATAGGACCAAGAGGCAGACGACAAAATTGATCCACAAGCCGTTGAGCAAATACGCCAGCCCGAGCAGGACACCCAGGATGATGACCGTGCGCGTAGAGTTCATGGGAATTTCCTTTTGCCCAGTATAGCACTGTTTGGCGGTAAAAACGGCCGGGCCCTGCACTAGTGCAATTCCTACTGCGGCGGCCGGACAGGCCAATTTCTGCGCATTCCCGCGCCGGCCAGCCTAGGCCGACGGGGCGGCGGCCCGCACCGAGTCGGCGATGGTCGTGGGCAGGGCCTCGGGCTCGCCCTTGCTCTGGTCAAATTTCATCGAGAGCGTCTTCGACACGCCGCGTTCCTGCATCGTCACTCCGTAGATCGCGTCCGCTGCGGCAATCGTGCTCTTGTTGTGGGTGATGATGATAAATTGCGACTCCTTCACGAACTGCTTCAGCAGGTTGGTGAACCGGTGGATGTTCGACTCGTCGAGGGGCGCGTCCAACTCATCCAGCAAGCAGAAGGGCGACGGCTTCACCATGTAGAGCGCAAACAGCAGCGCCACGGCGGTGAGCGTCTTCTGTCCACCCGAGAGGAGGGTGATGCCCTTGAGCTTCGTCCCCGGGGGCTGGGCGACGATCTCGATGCCGCTCTCCAGCGGATCCTCGGCCGTCACGAGTTCGATCTCCGCCCGGCCTCCGCCGAACAGGATGTTGAAGGTGTAGGCGAAATTCTTGCGGATCTGGTCAAACGTCACCTGGAACTGCTCCAGCGAGGTCCGGTTGATGTCATCGATGGCCTTGAGCAACTGCGCCTTGGCGCTCGCGAGGTCCTCGCTCTGGGTGCGGAGGAACTCGTAGCGTTGCTTCAGTTCGGAGTATTCCTCGATGGCGACCAGGTTCACGGCCCCCATCGCGCCGATGCGCTGGCGGAGGGCGTCCACCTCGGATTTTATCTCCTCCCACCGCGTCGATTCGAGCGCCGCCAAGTCGGCCTCCGTTGGCTCGCCCTTGTTTTCCCGCTTCCGGCGGCGCTTGGGCTGGACCTCGGCGGCTCCCTCTCCTTCCTCCTCCTCATCGAGATCCAGCGCCTTGAGGCCTTCCGGCTCGTCATCGGCGTGCCACAGCAGCTGGCGCCAATCGAGCGCCGCGACATCCACTTGGAATTCATGGGTGAGCTCCTCGGTCAGGAACTGCACCCGGGCCCGGGTCTCGGCGACCTTCACCTCGTTCTTGGAAAGCTCGGACATGGCTGACTCGGCTTCGGTGCGGATGGAGCTCAGGCCCGATTCGATGCTGTCGATCTCCTGCTCGACGCTGGACAATTCGGCACGGGATTGGTCCACATTCGCCTGGGCCACGGTCAGGGTGGTGGCAATTTCGCCGGCGCGGCGTTTCTGCTCCTCGCTGTCGCGTTCCAGCTGGGCGATCTGCTCGGTCCATGTCTCGATCTCGATGGAACGCTGGTCGTGCAGGTCGGCGAGCTGGGCGCGTCTGCGCTCCATCTCGGACAGACCGCGGTCGAGCACCTCGACCTTCTGGCGGCGATCGGCGAGGTCCAGGCGAGCTTGGGCCAGGGATTCCTTCTTCTGGTCGCGGTCGGCACGCTTTTCGTTGATCAGCCCCTCGGTGGTGGAAATTTTCAACTTTTGCGCCTCGACCGTCGCATTGGCCTCGCCCAGCTGCGCCTGCGCCTTGGCCAGTCGCGCCAAGGCCTCGTCATGGTCGCGCTTGAGATTGGTCAGCTCGTTTTCCATCCGCTGAAGGCGGTTCCGGGCATCGTCGAGGGAGCGCTGGGCATTCTTTTCCTCGGTGTGCAGGGCGGCGGCATGCTGCGACGAGGCCAAAACCTCCTTGCGGCGCTGCTCCAGGACCTGCTCGGCCTCGAGGAGCAGGTTGTTGAGCTGGTCGATCAGCGCGCGCTGCTCGTCGTGGGCCTTCTGCTCGCTCACTACCGCCTTGCCCGTTTCCCGCAGGTCAACCTCGCGCTGGACGATGCTGTTGGCGGGCTTCTTGTGGTAGCCGCCGAAAATTAGTCCCCTCCGGTCCACCAACTCACCCTTGGGGGTGGCGACCATGAGGAAGCTGAAGGCGGGATTTGCCTTCCAGTAGTCCAGAAAGGCCCCGAGATCATCCGCCAGATAACAGGCGGACAGGATGGAGGCGGCGGGATGCGTTGCGTCCAGATTGGCGACCATTTCCGCCGCCGGCTTCAACCCTGCCGGCAAACTGCCTCCCGCCGACGGGCCGCCGCTCACGCCGGCAACCTGCAGGCACACGCTGCCAATCTGGTCGGCCTCGAGCTGGCTGAGGATCCTTTGCGCCGTGCCGAGATCGGCGACGGCAATCGCCTCCACCGAAGCCCCCAGCAGCGCTTCGAGCGCCTTGGCGTATTCGGCGCGAACTTCCAGTCCCTGCGTGATCGGGGTGAATTTCTGGTCGCCAAACAGACCGGCCAGCCGGCCCTGCAGCAACGCCTTCGCGCCTTCGCCGAAGCCCTCCCATTTTTCCTGCAATTGCTGGAGCAGCTTGAGACGGGCGGTCTTCTGGGCGAGGCTGCGGTCAATCTCCTGCAGCTTGCGCTGGGCGTCGCGGAATTTTTGGGTGGCCTCCTGCAGCGAGGCCTGGGCCGCCTGGGCATCGTTGGTGGCCCGGCTTTGGACCGTGCGGGCTTCCTGCACCTTCTGGCTGGCCTCCGCGAGGGCCGAGGCCGCCGACTCGACGGCGGTGCGCAGCTGGGCGAGTTCCTGTGAGAGCTGGTCAAACTTGTGCTGGCTGGTCCGCGCATCGACCTCCAGGCCCGAGCTGTCGGTGCGCAAGCGCGCAACCGTGCTCTCCACCTGGAGCAGCTGGAATTTCTCCTGGCTGAGCTGCTGCTCGGCCTTGGTCAATTCACCCTCGATGACCGCCAGCTCGCGGTTGCGATCCTGGAAGACGGCATCGGAGCTGCCGAGCAGACTGAGCTGCATCTGCTTGTCCTGCGAGCCGGTGTCCACCTGCGAGGCCAGCTCCTTAAGCTGCATTTCCAGTTCGGAAAGATCATCCTTCCCGGCATTGAGCCGCTCGATGAGGCCGGTGCGTTTCACCTGGGCGAGGCCGGACTGGTTTTCTGCGGCTTCCTTTTGCGACCGCAGGTCAAAGACCGCCTGCTGCGCATCCTGCACCCGCTGGTTGAGCGAGGCGCGCCCGGCCTTGTGCGCATCAAGCCCGCGCGACTTGTCCTCCAGGGTTGACCGCCGCGTCTCGGCCTCATGGCGCAGGCCGCTGACCCGGCCGTCCAGCTCATTGAGCGTGGCACTCAATCCGCGCCACTGGTGGTTGCCCTGGGCGAGCGCCAGCTGCCGCAACCGGAAACTCAGTCGCTTGTAGCGCATGGCCTTGGCCGCCTGGCGCTTCAGCGAGCCGATCTGGCGGGCAACCTCGGTGATTACGTCGGACACCCGCGCAAGGTTCTGCTCGGTCAAGGCCAGCTTGTTCATCGCCTCGCGACGCTGGCTCTTGTACTTGGTGATGCCGGCGGCCTCCTCGAACACCACGCGGCGCTCCTCCGGCTTCGAGGACAGGATCTGGTCAATCTGGCCCTGCGCCATGATCGAGTAGCTGGTCCGGCCCACGCCGGTGTCCATGAAAAGCTTGTGGATGTCCTTCAGCCGGCAGGGCTGGCCGTTGAAATAGTACTCACCCTGGCCGTCCCGGGCCACGCGGCGCATGATCTCGATCTCATGGAAGTCGCTGCCCAGCTGCTGCTCGCACTCGGTCAGGAGCAGGGCGACCTCGGAGATCTGCGCGGGTTTGCGGGTGTCGGCCCCCTCGAAGATCACGTCCTGCATCTTGCCGCCGCGCAGGGCCTTCGCGCTCTGTTCGCCGAGCACCCAGCGGATGGCGTCGGCGATGTTGCTCTTGCCGCAGCCATTGGGGCCGACGATGGCCGTCACGCCGGGCTGGAACGAGAGGGTGGTGTTATCCGCGAAACTTTTGAAACCGTGAAGCTTGAGCGCCTTGAGATACATTATGGCTTAAGGCGAAGAATTGAGGGAACGCCGATGGGCGGCGCAATGGAAAAAAGGGCTTATGGCCGGCCGAAAACACCGTGTTCCGGTGATTTTAGGCTCGTCAACCCCGAGCGCCCTGCTTCAGCCGGAGATCACTTGTGGTCCCACGGCAGTTTGACCTGCAGCTTGGCGTATTTCCAGATCCGGACCTGCTGGAACATTTTGCCCGGATTGAGGATGCCGCGGGGGTCGAGGGCCTTCTTCACTGCCTGCATCGCCCTGACTTGGGCCGGGTTGTGCTGGAGCCGGAGGAAGGGGGTCTTGGCCAGACCGATGCCATGCTCGCCCGAGATGGCGCCCCCGAGGCTCACTACCGTCTCCATCAAATTCTGGACGGCGGCCTCGGCGGCCCGGGTTTCCGCCGGATCTGCCCGGTGGTACATGATGTTCACATGCAGATTGCCATCGGCGAGGTGCCCGAAAGTCGGGATGGGCAGGCCGGACTTTCTTTTCAGCCGGGTGATGTAGCGGGCGAATTTCTCATAATTGCGCATAGGTATGACGATGTCCTCGTTGAGCTTGGCGTCGCCCAGCTCGAACATGGCGCCGGAACACTTACGGCGCACCGCCCACAGCTCCTCCACCTCGGCCCGGTTGCGGGCCTCCTGGTAGGCCAGGGAGTTCGACTGCGCCCAGGCCAACACCTCCAGCTTCACATCATCCACCTCCACCAACGACCCCGCCAGCTCCAGCAGGATCACGGGCCGGCCCGACTGGCCGGGAAAGACCGACTTGCCGGTGGCCCGCTCGGCGCAGAGCACGCTCTCCCGGTCGAGGAACTCGCAGATCGCCGGCTGCACCCGTGCCCGGAACAGCGTCTTGGCCGCCTTGAGTGCCGCGACCTCATCGACGAAGGAAGTCAGCAGCGTCCAGCGGGCGGCCGGCTGTGGCACGAGCTTGAGCACCGCCCCTGTCACAACGCCAAGCATGCCCTCGCTGCCGATCCACAAATCGCGCAGGTTGAAGCCGGCGGCAAATTTCTTGGTCGCCGTCCCCCACTCCACCAACTCGCCCGTCGGCAGGAATCCGCGCAGGGCGATCACAAAGTCGCGCGTCACGCCGTACTTGCCGCCGTGCATGCCGCCGGCGTTGCAGGCGACGTTGCCCCCGATCGTGCAGTACTCCTTGGAAGACGGGTCCGGCGGATAGAACCAGCCCTTCGCCGCCGCGGCCCTTTGCACGGCCGCCGTGGTCGCCCCGGCCCCGACATGTGCCATGCCGGCATCGGCATCAATCCGCACTCGGTTGAGCCGCCGCATGTCGATCACCCAGCCGCCGCATACGGGGGCGGCTGAGCCCATGAGGGTGGTGCCGCGCCCGCGCACCGTGACCGGCACGCGGTGCCGGTTGGCCAGCTCCAGCACGACTCCGATGTCCGCCTCCCGGCGCGGGGTGATCACCGCATCGGGCAGGAACGAAATCTTACTGCTGTCGAAGGAGGCCTCCCACCGGCCCTTCTCCGTCGTGTCCACGCTGGCACCCAGCCGGCGCTTCAGGGAGGCAGTGACTTGCGGAAATGTTTTCATTAGCGAAACACCAACCAAGGAAGACTTGGCCCCGAGGGCAATCCCGCATGACAGCCTCGCCCAAAGTTTCGCTTTGAATGCACGGGTCCGGTCCGCTTGAGTTCTTCTTTCCATGACCCGCATCCTTCTCACCACCACCTCGTTTCAAGACACTCCCGGCGGCCACCACCAGCTGCTGGCCGACACCGGGTGGGAGATCATCCGCGCGCGCGGACCGCTGAACGAAGCCGACACCCTGGCGCTCGTCGGTGACATCGACGGCTACATCTGCGGCGACGACCTGATCACGCGCCGGGTGCTGGAGAAGGCCCGGCCGCGCCTGAAGGTCATCAGTAAATACGGCATCGGCGTGGACAAGATTGACGTCAAGTCCTGCACCGAGTTCGGCCTGCCACTGCTGTTCACCCCGGGTGTCAACCACACCACCGTGGCCGAGCACACCTTTCTCCTGTTGCTCGCGCTCGAGAAAAACCTGTTTTTCCACACCGACTCCACCCGTCAGGGCGGCTGGAAACGCAAGACGGGCCACGAACTCCTGGAAAAGACCATCGGCATCATCGGCCTCGGCCGCATCGGCAAGGAAGTCGCCATCCGCGCCCGGGCCTTCGGCATGAATGTCATCGGGTTTGACGTCTACTGGGACGAGAAATTTGCCGCCGCCCATCAAGTGAAGCGCGCCGCCAGTCTCGACGAGGTGTACGCCGCCGCCGACTACCTCTCGCTCCACACCAATCTCACCCCCGAGACCCGGGACATGATCAGCGCAAAATCATTCCCCAAGATGAAGAAGGGCGTGCTCATCCTCAACTGCGCCCGCGGCGAGATCGTCCACACAGCCGACATGATCGAGGCACTGAAGTCGGGCCAGGTCGGAGGTTATGGCACGGATGTGCTCGATGAGGAACCGCCCCGGGCCGATCATCCCCTGCTCAAGTTGCCGAATGTGGTCTGCACCCCGCATGTCGGCTCGCGCACCTATGAGAGCGTGGTCCGGCAGGCCACCGCCGCCGTGAAAAACCTGGTCCTCGCCATGCACGGCGAGAAACCCCTCGCCCAGATCAACCCCGAGGTGCCGGTTAGCAAGGTGGTTTAATCCTGTCCTCTGTTTTCTGTCCTCCGTAATCCGATTTTTCCCATGCCCGAGACCTTCCACATTGTCCCCGAGTCCCAGCACAACGCGCTCATCCAGGCGGCCTACCAGCACCGTGGTTTCCACGCCGACGAGGCCGCCGAGGGCGCCCGCCTGTGCGCCGAGGCTTCGCGCCATGGCATCCGTACCCACAACGGCATCAAGGCCCTCCATCTTGACCATCTCTTCGGTTCCGGTTCGAAGGGCTGTGTGCCCGGTGCCCGGATCGAGGAGAAGCCCTCGCGGTTCGAGGCGGCCAAAATCTGGAACGCCAACCGCAAGCTCGGCCAGTCGACCGCCTACCGCGCGATCGCCGAGGCCATGCGCCTGGCGGACAAATACGGCGTGGGTACTGTCTCGGTGGACAACGCCTTTCATTATCTCTGGGGCGGCGGCTACGTGATGGAAGCCGCCCGCAAGGGTTACATCGCCTACACCAATTGCACCGCGGCCCTGGCCGAGGTCGTGCCCTTCGGGGGCAAGTTCCCCACCCTCGGCACCAATCCGCACTCCTGGGGCTTCCCCACAACCGAGGCCATCGGCTATCCGATCGTGATCGACTGGGCGACCTCCGTTGTCGCGATGGGCCGCGTCCAGCAGCTCGCCCGCGAGGGCAAGAGCCTGCCGCCCGACGCCGCGGTGGACGAGAACGGCATACCCACCACCGATCCGAAGAAGGCCAAGTACCTCCTACCTTTCGGCGCCCACAAGGGTTACGGCATGGCGCTCATCAATGAGATTGTCGGCGGATTCATCGGCGGCTCCCTCCCCACCATCCGCAACCGGTGGGACCGTGCTGAGGGCGACAAGGGCACGTGCTGCTTCTTCTTCCAGGTCATCCATCCCGAGGCGATCAGCGCCGGGGCCTTCGCCAAGAGCCGCAACCAGCAGCAGAACGTGAAGGCCGTGATCGCCGACATCCTTGGTCACGGCAACGAAAAGTGCATGCTGCCCGGACAGCTCGAGGCGGGCTGGGCCGCGCACACCGCCAAGGCCGGCGGCCTGCTCTTCAGCGCTGCCGAGGTCGCCGCCTTCAACGAGCTGGCCGCCGAGGCCGGCCAGCCGCCCTGGAACGCCGCCAGCTTGAAGACCGTGGTCATCTGACCAGTATCCCCGGATGCAACAACTCCTCGCCCCCTGGCGGCGGCTGATCAGGCACCCAGAGTTCCTGATCATGGTGCTGAGCAACCTCGTGCTCGGCATGGCGTATTCCTTTGTGGCGCCCTTCTACTCGATGTTCGGCACCATCGAGGTGGGCATGTCCAACTGGGTGTTCGGCATGTTCATGACGATCACCTCGATCAGCGGCATTGTCATCACCACGGCACTGGCCCGGTGGTCGGACACCCGGTTCTCCCGGCGCTCGATCCTGCTGCTCGCCTGCGTCTGTGGGGCGGGAGGCTACGCCGGCTATGCCTTTGTGCGCGATGTTGTGTGGCTCACCATCATTGGATCGCTGGCCTTGGGCGTGTCGTCCATCACGTTTGCCCAGCTGTTTTCCTATCAGCGCGAGGCCCTGCCGCGCCTCGGTGTTCCGGCCGCGGAGACCCCGCTCTACATGAACATCTTCCGGCTCACGTTTTCCCTGGCGTGGACGATCGGGCCAGCCATCGCCGCGTGGGTAATGGTGCATTATTCCTATGAGGGCATCTTTCTCGTCTGTTCGAGCCTGTTCCTGGTCCTGTTGGTGATCGTCTGGCTCTACATCCCCGCCCGGGCTCCCGCCACCGGCACCAGTGCCAGCAAGGTGCCGCTCCGGCAGGTGCTGAAGCGGGTCGACCTGCTCTGCTATTTCTCCGCGTTCGTGCTGGTTTTTATCTGCATCACCATGGGCATGATGAACCTGCCCCTGCTGATCCTGCGCACTCTCCATGGCACGGAGCAGCAGATCGGCATCGCATACAGCGTCGCACCGGTGTTCGAGCTGCCCTTTATGTTTTATTTCGGCCTGCTCGCGTCCCGGGGCGAGCCGGGACGCCTGATCCGCATCGGCGTCATCCTCGCCATCGCCTACTACGCCCTGCTCTATTTTGTCCGTGAACCGTGGCACATCTACCCGGTGCAGATAATCAGCGCCGCCATGATCGCCGTGGTCTCCGGCATCGCGATCACCTTTTTCCAAAGCTACATCCCCGACCAGCCGGGCACCGCTACCAACCTCTACACCACGGCCAACCGCGTGGGTTCGACCATCGGTTACCTTTGTTTCGGCACCCTGGCCAGCAGCATCGGCTACCGGGCCATCTTCCTGGTCTGCGTCGTGGTGTGTTCGGCCGCCTTTCTGCTGTTGTGGCTGGCGCGCGAAAAGCACGAGCAGGCGGTCGCCACCACCCCGGCCTGATCGCTCAGTCCGCGGCCTGCGGGGCGGCGTGCTCCAATGCGAGGGTGCGGCAACCCTTGAGGTCGATCTTCCCGGTGCCTAGGAGCGGGATCGCGTCAACCTTCACGATGATCTTGGGCACCCATAGGTTCGGCAGGCCGGCGTCCAGCAGCCTCGTGCGGATGTCCGCCACCGTGACGTCCTTGGTGGTCAGCAGAACCAGCGCCTCGCCCTTGGACGGATCGGGAATGCCCGTGACGGAAAGCGTGGGCGCCTCGTTCTGGTCCCAGCTGAATACCTCGATGATCTTCGCTTCGACCGTGCCATGTGGCACCATTTCGCCGCCGATCTTCGAGAAGCGAGAGAGCCGGCCCTCGATGAACAGAAAACCGTCGTCGTCAAACCAGCCGAGGTCGCCCGTCATGAACCAGCCGTCGCGCAGCGCGGTGGCGGTTTTCTCCGGATCCTTCAGGTAGCCGCTAAAGACGTTCGCGCCGCGCAGCCACACCATGCCGGTGGCGTGCATGGGCAGTTCCTCGTGGGTTTCCGGGTCCAGGATGCGAGCGGACATGCCGGGCATCAGCCGGCCAACTGCGCCGGTCTTCTTGCCGAGCTGGTGCTCGGCGGTGCTGGTCGTAATCGCTGGGTGATGCTGGTTGATGTTCGACGCCGGTGTGGTCTCGGTCAGGCCGTAGCCCTGCAGCACCTCGATGCCGAACTTCTCCAGAAAGCCGTCGTAGAGGTCCATCGGAAGTTTTTCGGCACCGGTGACCACGAGGCTGAGGGACTTCAGCTCCTCCTTGGTCGCCTTCTTGAGGAACGGCCGGATGAAGGTCGGCGCGCCGATCATCACTGTAGCCTTTTCCTGCTGGATGGACTCGATGATCTTCCGGGTGTCGAGCGGGCTCGGCACGGTCACGACCTTGCAGCCGCGCAGCAGCGGATACCAAAGCGTGACGGTGTAGCCGAACGAGTGGAACACCGGCAGGCAGCCCAGCATGATGGCGCTGTCGGGCAGGATCGAGAGCGAGGAAATCTGCGAGCAGTTGGCCAGGATGTTGCGATGGGACAGCACCACGCCCTTGGGCTCGCCGGAGCTGCCGCTGGTGAAAAGCAGGCCTGCCTCCGCCTGGTCGCCCTCGCGGGGCAGCTCCAGCAGGTCGGCCATCCACTGGTTGGGCAACACCCACGCGGCCAGGAACCACGGGAAGATCGCCTTCTTGCCGCCCATGGCCTCGAGCTCACTTTTCAGGTCGAGGGTGTTTTCCGGAAACGGAAAATGCGGAATCTTCGCCCGCATCGCGTCCGCCGTGATGACGGTCCGGATTTCTCCCAGGCGAAGACTGGCCTCGATGGCGGCGCGACCAACCGTGAAGTTCAGGTTGACCGGCACCTTGCCCGCGCAGGCGATGGCGAGGTTCACGATATGGGCGCCCGCGCCGGGTGGCAGCACGACCCCGACGCGTTGCTCCGGGATCGTCTTCCGGATCCGGCGGGAAAGTGCCGCGGCGGCTCCGAGCAGCTGGGCGGCGGTCATGGCGCGCCGCTCGGCCGTGCGGTCCACGAGTTCCTCGTGCCAGGGCCGCTTGGCGAGGGAACGGACGATTTCGCGGGCCAGGTGCCGGCGCAACACCGGCCGCTCGTGGAAGGCGGTCGCACCGAGGTCAAGCAGGGCCAGGCGGGCGGTGGCCCGATCCACCTTATCGGGGGGAATCTGTTCGCCAAAGATGACGCAGACGGGCGTCGGCATGAGCCGGGGCGATTTCCACAGATAGCGGTTGCCGGCAAAGGAGAAGATGGAGCCCCAGAGGCCGTCGATGAAGGCCGGTACCACTGGCACCTTCGCGAGCTCGGAGATCAGGCCAAAGCCCCGTTTCAGTTCCATCAGCTGTCCGGTGCGCGAGATGGCGCCCTCGGGAAAAACGCAGACCAGTTCGCCGGCCTTGATGGCATCCCATGCCAGCCGGATGCCCTTCATCGCCTTGTTGGGGGCCACGGGAATGACGCCCGCCGCCCGGAAGAAGAAGCGGGCCACCGGGCTCTTCACCGCTCCGCCAAAGATGATGAAGCGCAGGATCCGTGGCGACGCGAGTTGCAGCACCACGGCATCGACATAGGACAGGTGATTGCAGATGACGAGCCCCGCGCCCGACGGAATGTGCTGCTGACCGATCACGCGCACCCGGTAGAAGAGCGGCCCGATCAGCCGCATGACGGTGCAGGCGGTGTGGTGCGGGATGTGCCACACACCATAGATCAGCATTCCGAGCGTCACCGCGGCCAAAGCAAATATCTGCGTGTGCGGGTCCAGGGCCAGCGCGGCGTCGCCGGCAATGGCTACGTAAAGACCGCTGGCCGCGAAGCCGGCGAGGCTGTCCAGCAGGCTCACCCCAGCCAAAATGCGCCCGCGCCGGTGATCACCGGCCTGTTGCTGGATGAACGCATAGCACGGCACCAGGAACAACCCGGTCGCAAAGCCCGCCACGACCAGCAGGCCGGTGAACAGCCCGCCGCCGAACGGCGCAAAACCCATGGCAAAAAAAGCCGCGAGCAGCAACGCGCCGCCGATCGGAGCCAGACCCAGCTCCACCCCGCGGCGCGAGAGCAGGCCGGCGGACAGGTTGCCCGTCATCGTGCCGACCCCGACGAGCAGCAGCATATTGCTCGCCACAGCGCCGGTGCGCACGCCCCCAGCCTGCAATTCGTAGGCGATCTGGGGAATGAGCAACATCATGTACCCGCCGACTGCGTAGAAAAAACAGATGCCCATCGTCGCCCGCCACAACGGCCGCTCCCGCCAAACCTCCTTCACGTCTTTGAAGTGCCGCACCCACAGGCTCCAGTGGAAGGGCTCCGCAGAATGCGACTTGGTCGGCAGCGCCGACTGGAATACCGCCCACGCCGCGAGGGCCAGGCCCGTGAGCAGGAGCGCCACCTTGAATGCCGCCTGCCAGTTGTCACCCCCGGCCTCCAGCCAGTGGGAGAAGAGCTGGCCGCCCGCAAACGACCCGACGAGGATGGCCGTGATGTTCAGCATCTCCATGTAGCCGACAAAACGGGACAGCCGCTTCGGACCGACGTATTCGAGCAGGATGCCGCGTTTGGCCGGGGCCAGGATGGCCGTTTGCAGCGACAGCAGGGCGAAGCACACCAGCGAAGCAGTGAACGACTGCAGCCGGCACGCCGCCAGCATCAGGGCCATGACCACGATCTGCAGGATCAGGGCGAAATTGATGACAGCGCGCTTGGAATATCGGTCCGACAGCCAGCCGCACATCGGGCCAAAGACGACATAAGGCAGGACCAGCAGCGCCCCGATGAATGCCACCACCGGCTTGGCATCATGCCCCTCCACCCGCGCCAGCTGTTGGGCGAGGGCGATGAGCATGAACTTGGCCGCGCAGTCGTTGAATGTGACCTGGGCCTGCGCGCCCATCAACGCAGCCAGTGAAATACGGGGTAACTTCATGCGGGGTGAACTGATACGACAGTGGCGCTCAATCAGTCGCCGGCAAGTCCCTTTGCTGTTTTGCCGCAGCCGAATTCCAACCAGGCGCCACCTGATCACTGCCCTGAAATTAACCTTTGGGCCAGCTGCGCAAATCCCGGGCGAGCGCCCCGAAGCCATGCGGAAAGTCGTTCTCCAGCCGGCGGGTGTCGCCGTGGTGACGCGACACTTCCTGCACCGCGCGTTTCAACTCATGCTGCAGCGACGGCCGCTCGGTGCCATAAACCTTCCACTTGAGATCCCGCCGCGTGTAGGGCGCGCGGTTGGCCGCCTGGCCGTCCAGCCAGGCCTGCTCCGTGATTGAGGTGTCGCGGCCGCACAACAGCCACGCCTCGATCGCCGGGACGCACAGCCCCACGGCCCGCAGCACCCGATCACGCCCGTGCGCCGGCGGGAGATTCTTGAGCGTGCGGCGGAAGACCGCCCGCAGACGGCAGATCCGGCAATACGGATGGTAATAGCCCGGGGCCTCGTGTTCGGGCGTGTGCACCGGGGAATCGTCCGAATCCACCACCACCACGAGGCCGTCAGCCGCGGTATTGAAATGCAGGTGGCGGATGATGGGTGGCAGCACCTGCTCGACGGAGGGCCAGCCGCGGGCCCGCAGCGTCGCCTGGACTGTCGTGAACGGGCCGCCCAGCACATAGCCCACCAGCACATGCAGCGCAGCCTCGTCGGCCGGGGATTCGCTCAGGATCGCGAGCTTCATTCGCCGGGTACGCCGCCAAGGATGCCGCTGTACCACAGGTCGCCGAGATGCGCCTCCTGCATCAGCTCCAGGATGTCGGCCCGGTCGGACAAGCGCTCAAAGTGAGCCGCCCGGCCATGCTTGTTGGCCAGCACGATCTCCTCCGGATGCTCCTTGAACTGGTCGAGCAGATAGGGGGAATGCGTTGTCGCGATCACCTGGACCGGCGCCCGGTCCAGCCCGGCGTCCTTGGGGTAACTCAGCCGGTAGAGCGCGTCGCGCAACTCCCGCAGCGAACGCGGGTGCACGCCCCGGTCGACTTCCTCCAGGCAGACGATCGCCGGCGGGTTCGGCGCATGGACAAGCGCCAGGATCGCCAGCAGGTAGAGCGTGCCCTGCGACAGGTTTTCGGCGGCGATGAACTCCTGGCCGTTTTCCACGAGCTTGGCGCCAAGCTCCACTGTGCCGGAGGCACCCGGGTGCAATTCCAGGCCCGAAAACTCCGGCATCAGCCGGACGAACTCCGTTTGCAACTCCGCGAACACCGCCGGCTGGCTTTCCCGCCACCCGGCCAGCACCGCGGCCAGGTTGCTGCCATTGGAGGCCAGCTCGGTGCTGTAGGTTTTATTGGCCGGCACCGCCATCGCGTAATGATCGAACAAAAAGGCCCGGATGGACTGCAGCGTCGGCCGGAGCTCAGCCCAGAGTGCCTCGCCGTCAGGGCCCGGCGGATGATCCACCACCAGCTGGTTGCAGACGAATTCCTCGGAGTTGCAGCCCAGGATCACCCGGATGCCCTGCCAGGGCGGCGAGAACCGGAACTCCACCTGCGGGCCGTCGGCGCGCTGGTCCTTGAACTCATGCGCATGGATGGCGGGCAACCCCGCCATCGTGCGCAACCGCAGCAGCGCCTGGATGAGGCTCGTCTTGCCGCTGCCATTGGGCCCGAGCACCAGGTTGAAGGGCGCCAGCTGCACCGACGCCGAGCGCAGCGCCTTGAAGTTCCGGAACTGAACGGCGGCGATCATGGCTGAATCCTGCGACAATTCCGCGTGTGGCGCAAGCGATCCCAAGGAACCGGGTCACTTCTTTCTGGTCATCTGGCGGTGAACGGCTATTTCGACGTCAGTCCCTCCCTCTCACCACGCGAGTGAAATACATTACCCAGAAGGAAAATTCCGGACCGCCCATGCCCCCGCCCGTCGGGAGCAATTGGGAATTGTTCATGGAAAATCAGGTACTGCACGGCCCGGAGGAGGTCGATCTCTGCACCCTGGAGCCCGGCGACCGGCTGACCGTGGTCACCAAGCACACGAGTTACGAATTCGAGTGGCTGGAGGGCGGCGGCATCATCCTGCGCACCAACCGGCCCGACCGGCCGAGCGGAATGGTGACCCGGATCGGTTGCGCCTTCCGCCGGTCGGGCATCATGGTGCCCGATGTCGTTTTTCGCGGCGGCAAGCTGGATTTCTGCACGATGGACGGACAGGTGCATCACCGGACGACGATCGTCGCCACCCACACCCTGGTCCGCCAGGGAGGGGCCGGTCGGCCGGGGGAAACCGAGCTCACCGGCACCGCGAACTAGCGAGCCACGGGGCTGCTCGCCCCCTACTCTGCCTGTGCGGCAAAGAGAACTCGAGGGATGCTAAAGGTCATATGACCGATTTTCACCAACTGGTGGCTGCAAGTCTTGGATCTGGCCACCGATTTTGAAATTGGCGGTTTGGCGTTGGTTTTCCTCAGTACGGCCCGCGGATGTGTGCGGCCACCCGCTGCTCGTAGAAGGCCGCGAGCTTCACATGCTGAGTCGCGCTGAGCGGGGCCAGCGCGCCAGCCCGGATGTTGGCGCGGGCCTGTTCCGGGCTCTTCGCCCCGGGGATGATCACACTCACCGCCTCAAAATCGAGGCACCAGCGCAACGCGAGTTCGCTCATGCCCAGCCCGGCGGGCACCTGGGCCTTCAGCTCATCGGCCAATTCCACGCCTTTTTCGAACGGAAGTCCCGCGAAGGTCTCGCCGACATTGAAATGCTGGCCGTCGCGGTTGAAGTTGCGGTGGTCCTCGGCGGGAAACCGGGTCGCCCGGGTCATCTTGCCGCCGAGCAGACCGCTTGCGAGCGGCAGGCGGACGATCAGCGCCACCCCGCTGGCCCGGGCCGTGTCGAACAGGGTGTGAATGGGTTTCTGCCGGAAAATACTGAAGATGATCTGGAGCGAGGCACACCCGGGTTGGGCGCAGCACCAGAGCGCCTCATCCATCGCCTCCACGCTCGCGCCGTAGGCCTTGATCTTCCCCTCCTGTTTCAGCTCATCCAGCCAGCCGAACAATTCGCCCCGCCGGAGTACGTCGGTTGGCACGCAGTGCAGTTGCGTCAAGTCGAGGGCGTCGAGGCCCAGTCGGCGCAGCGAGTCCTCCGTGTGCTGCCGCACGACCTTGCGGGTAAAGTTGGCCGGCCACCCGGGGTCGCCGCGGCGGCCCAGCTTCGTGGCGATGAAGAGCCGGTCGCGGTCTCCGGTCTCCTTGAGGAACTTCCCGATGAGCGATTCGCTCCGGCCGTCCCCATAGACATCGGCCGTGTCGAAGAAGGTCGTGCCAGCCTCGTAGGCTGCGCGGAGCGTGGCGAGGCCGGTCGCATCGGGCACGTCGCCCCAGTTACCGCCGATCTGCCAGGTGCCCAGGCCGACCTCCCCCACCACTCTGCCCGTCTTGCCGAAAATGCGTGTGTTCATCACGCCGAAGTGTGCAGCCGGAGCCACCGCCGACAAGTCCAAGCTGCGTCACCTCACTTGCCCGTCGCGGACAGTAACGCGCCCACTTCGCGCAGGCGCTGCAACTGGGGTCCGGAGATCAGGCCGTCCGGACCGGGCGGGACATTGAGCAGGTAATTTGCGCCCCGCTCATTGCAGGCCCGGAGCCTCGCCACCAGAGTCTCCGCCGGCTGCAAGTCCTCCGGTTTCTTCACCTCGCGCCAGAACCACCGGGCGTCGGTCTGGATCGTATCACACACCTCGGCGGGCAGGTCATTGTCCGCCCGGGGCAGCGTGGTCCGCCACGGAAACTCGATGCTCACGACATCGGAATCGTCGAGGCTGTGCGCGTTGTTGCCCAGCACGAGGCAGTGCGGCTGGAGCGACTTGAGGAATGCCCGGATCTCGGGCCATTGCGCCCGGGTATATTTGTTGTCGTTTTGGTCAATCCACAGCAGGTCGACCGGCCCGTAGTGCGTCAGCAACTCGGACAGTTGTTTCTTCATGAACCCGACATAGTCGGCCGCCGCCTCGGGGGGCAGACCGTGCAGGTTGGGCTGGCCAGGCGGCGGCGCGTTTTTGTGGGCGGCATCCGCGTAGTCGCCCGGAAAACAATAATAGAAGCCCACTTTCAAGCCTCGCGACCGGCAGGCGTCCACGAATTCACGGACAATGTCCCCTTTGCCGCCCCGGAAATTCCTGAACTTGGTGATGTCATGGGTCGTCACCGCGCTGTCGTAGAGGGCGATGCCCTCGGTGTGCTTCACCGTGAGCACCAGGTAGGTCATGCCGGCAGCCTTGGCGGCATCCGCCCATTGCCCGCAATCGAGCAAGTCGGGTTTGAACAGATCCGGGTTCTCATAGCCCCCGGCCCAGTCAAGGTCGGCAAAGGTGCCGAGATTGAAGTGGATGAACATCCCGAAGCGCCACTCTTTGAACTCCCGCTGCTCCTGCGAGAGTATGGACAGGGCATCCGCCGCGGCGGCGTTCACTCCGGCGATCACGGCCATTAATCCCATTATCCGGAGGAGCGGCGTGAACAGGGTGGTACGGTTCATGAGTTGTCCCTCAATCCTCGTTGTCGAGCAATTCGCTGAGTTTCGCCTGGGCGATGCGGGTGAAGAAGCCGGTGGGATCGGGCTTGGTCAGGGTGCCGGCGAGCGTAACGGCTTCCTTGGTGCGGGCGTAGCCGAGCTCATCCTTGGTCCCATCCAGCATCCGCAGTTTGCCGAGCAACTGCTCCACCTTGCCGCGTGCGGCAAAGGTTAGCGAGGCGTTGAGTGGCTGCTCCAGCAGGGATTGGCCGGCCACATACTCCACCTCGCCCCGGCCGGTCAGCCGGACTTCCGGCGAGACCAGGCTGATGTCGGTCAGGCTCATGTTGAGCAGGTCGTCGCGCGTCAGGTGCACACTCAGCAGGTCATAGTTGAACTCGCCGAGGCTTTGCGCGAGCTGGTCGACGAAATAGGCCTGGCCGGCAACCTTCTCGGCCGTCTTGGTGGCCTTTTCGGAACCAAAGATGGAGCCAAGCACCGAGGCGCCGAGCTCGACAGCCTTCGAGGTCATGGACAGCTTGTTGCTCGCGCGCTGGAGCCCGCGGAAAATGCCCTGCCGGCTCGTGAGCTGGAAATCACCCTGCACCCGGTCGAGCGCCCGGGCGGGGGTCTCGCCGTTGCCCGAAAGCTTGCCGGCCACCGTGAACAGGCCCTCGACGGTCGGGGGCTTGGCCGGTTCAAGTGCCTTGAAGAGCCGGCCGGCGTCAAAATCATTGAGGGTGTAATCCCCGGTCAGCCGATAGGGCATGG
>Ga0255338_1000978_pt1 | contig 64272 bp, 57 predicted proteins | sample MeOH1_35cm_T4_19_FD_203715 | JGI IMG/M metagenome (GOLD analysis project Ga0255338, IMG submission 203715) | Sandy soil microbial communities from University of British Columbia, Vancouver, Canada - MeOH1_35cm_T4_195 | ecosystem: Engineered > Artificial ecosystem > Sand microcosm > Unclassified ... | reverse complement strand
ATCAATGAAAAAGAAGGACATTGAGATTTTCGATGTCATGTCGCTGCGCGGCCCGAATATGTGGACATATCGGCCTGTGCTGGAGGCGTGGGTCGACATCGGGGAACTGGAGGACTTTCCCTCCAACACCATCCCGGGATTCTACGAGCGCCTGTCGGCCTGGCTGCCCTCGCTGATCGAGCACCGCTGCAGCATCGGCGAGCGCGGCGGCTTCCTGCAGCGCCTCAAGGAAGGCACCTGGCCCGGCCACATCCTCGAACACGTCACGCTCGAGCTGCAGAACCTGGCCGGCATGCCCGGCGGCTTCGGCAAGGCGCGCGAGACCCCGATCCGCGGCGTCTACAAGGTGGTGGTGCGCGCCTGGCACGAGGAAGTCACCCGCGCCGCCCTGTTCTCCGCGCGCGACCTGGTGATGGCCGCCATCGAGGACCGCCCCTACGACGTGCAGGCGGCCGTGGACCACCTGCGCCGCCTGGTCGACAAGCATTGCCTGGGGCCCAGCACCGCGTGCATCGTCGACGCCGCCGACGACCGCGACATCCCCGCCATCCGCCTGTCCGAGGGCAACCTCGTGCAGCTCGGCTACGGCAGCCGCCAGCGCCGCATCTGGACCGCCGAGACCGACCGCACCAGCGCCATCGCCGAGAGCATCTCGCGCGACAAGGACCTGACCAAGAGCCTGCTCGAATCGTGCGGCGTGCCCGTGCCCGAAGGCCGCCTGGTGGACAGCGCCGCCGACGCCTGGGACGCCGCCGAGGACATCGGCGTGCCGGTGGTGGTCAAGCCCTACGACGGCAACCACGGCCGCGGCGTGTTCACCAACCTGACCACGCGCGAGGAAGTCGAGACCGCCTACGCGGTGGCCATCGACGAAGGCAGCGGCGTCATCGTCGAGCGCTTCGTGCCCGGCAACGAACACCGCCTGCTGGTGGTGGGCGGCCGCCTGGTGGCCGCCGCGATGGGCGAGACCGCCAGCGTGACCGGCGACGGCCGCTCGACCATCGACGAGCTGATCGAGCTGCAGATCAATTCCGACCCGCGCCGCGGCAGCACCGAGGACCACCCGCTCAACAAGGTGCGCCTCGATTCCGCCGCGCGCCTGGAGCTCAGGCGCCAGGGCTATGACGCCAGCTCGGTGCCGCCCGAAGGCAAGCACGTGCTGATCCAGCGCAACGGCAACGTCGCCTTCGACGTGACCGACCGCGTGCACCCGAGCGTGGCCGCGCATGCCTCGCTGGCCGCCCGCGTGGTGGGCCTGGACATCGCCGGCGTGGACCTGGTGGCGCAGGACATCTCGCGCCCGCTCGCCGAGCAGCGCGGCGCCATCGTCGAGGTCAACGCCGGCCCCGGCCTGCTGATGCACCTCAAGCCCTCCAACGGCGAGGCGCGCCCGGTCGGCCGCGCCGTGGTGGACCACCTGTTCCCCGCCGGCGAAGGCGACGACAACGGCCGCATCCCGGTGGTCGGCATCACCGGCACCAACGGCAAGACCGTGGTGGCCAAGCTGGTGGCGCGCCTGCTGCAACTGTCCGGCAAGCACACCGGCCTGGCCTGCAGCGACGGCCTCTACCTGGACCGCCGCCAGGTCGAAGCCGGCGACCGCGCCAACTGGGACGCCGCGCACCGCATCCTGATGAACCGCGCGGTCGATGCCGCCGTGCTCGAGAACGACAGCGGCGCCATCCTCTCCCAGGGCCTCGCCTATGACCGCTGCCAGGTCGGCGTGGTCACGAACATCGACGTGCCCGACCACCTCGGCCAGTACTACGTCGAGGAAATCGGCAAGATGTACAACGTGCTGCGCACCCAGGTCGACGTGGTGCTCGACGGCGGCGTGGCCGTGCTCAACGCGCGCGACCCGCTGGTGGTCGAGATGGCCGAGCTGTGCGACGGCGACGTGATCTTCTTCGGCCTGTCGGCCGACCTGCCCGCCATCGCCGCGCACCGCGCGGCCGGCAAACGCGCGGTCTTCGTGCGCGACGGCAAGGTGGTGCTGGCCACCGGCAGCCGCGAGACGCCGCTGGCCGACGTCGCCGCGATTCCCCTCACCTACGCCGGCCGCGTGGCCTTCCAGGTCGAGAACGTGCTGGCGGCCGTGGCCACCGGCTGGGCGCTGGGCATCTCGCACGACCTGATCCGCGCCGGCGTGGTGACGTTCGACGTGGGCCAGGTGGACGTGCCGGGCCGCTTCACGCTGTTCGAGCGCAACGGCGCCATCGTGGTGATCGACGACGCCCACAACGCCCCCGCGCTGGAAGCGCTGGTGGCGGCGCTGGAGCGCTTCCCGACCGAGCGCCGCGTGGTGGTGTACGGCGCCGGCCTGCCGCGCCGCGACGAGGACATGGTCCGGCAGGGCAAGATCCTGGGCGCCGCCTTCGACCGCGTGTTCCTGTGCGAGGACCGCTCCGTGGAGAGCGCGCTGCCCGACGCCGAAGCCCGCGCGCTGCTCAAGCAGGGCCTGTACGAAGGCCGCCGCGTGACCAAGATCATCGACGAAGGCTCGCGCCGCCAGGCGGTCGAGGCCGCGCTCGCGCAAGTGGTGGCCGGCGACCTGCTGGTGCTGCAATGCGACGAGGGCTCGACCCTGCCCACCATCGACCAGGTCCACCAGTGGATGGGCCAGCCGGGCCGCCGCGCCTGATCCGGAACGCAGAAGAACGGATCCCAGAGGAAACTGATTTCATGGAAGTCTCACGTATCCGGGCCCTGCGCGGCCCCAACCTGTGGTGCCGCCACACCGCCATCGAGGCCATCGTCTCGTGCTCCGACGAGGCCCACACGCTGGCCCAGTTGCCCGGCTTCGAAGAGCGCCTGCGCGCGCGCTTCCCCGAAGTCGGCCCGCTGCGGCCCGACGACAACGAAGGCGTGGTCTCGCTCGCGCACGCGCTCGAATGCGCCGCGCTGCGCCTGCAGGCCGAGGCCGGCTGCCCGGTCAGCTTCAGCCGCACCGCGCCCACGGTCGAGCCCGGCACCTACCAGGTGGTGGTGCAGTACAGCGAGGAGGAAGTCGGCCGGCTCGCGCTGGAACTGGCCGCCACGCTGTGCCGCGCCGCGCGCGACGACATGCCGTTCGACCTCGCCGACGCGCTGCACCGCCTGCGCGAACTCGACGAGGACGTGCGCCTGGGGCCGAGCACCGGCTCCATCGTCTACGCCGCCGTGGCGCGCGGCATTCCCTACCGCCGCCTGACCCAGGGCAGCATGGTGCAGTTCGGCTGGGGCAGCAAGCAGCGCCGCATCCAGGCCGCCGAAACCGACATGACCAGCGCGGTCTCGGAATCGATCGCGCAGGACAAGGACCTCACCAAGACCCTGCTGCACGCTGCCGGCGTGCCGGTGCCGCTGGGTCGCACCGTGACCGACGCCGACCAGGCCTGGGCCGCCGCCCAGGAGATCAACGCGCCGGTGGTGGTCAAGCCGCGCGACGGCAACCAGGGCAAGGGCGTGGCCGTGCGCATCCGCACCCGCGAGGAAATCGACGCCGCCTTCGAGGTCGCCTCCGACATCAGCTCGGACGTGATCGTCGAGCGCTACATCCCGGGGCACGATTTCCGCCTGCTGGTGGTGGGCAAGCACCTGGTGGCCGCGGCGCGCCGCGACCCGCCCCAGGTCACCGGCGACGGCAGGCACACCGTGCGCGAGCTGGTCGACGAGGTCAACCGCGACCCGCGCCGCGGCGAGGGCCACGCCACCTCGCTGACCAAGATCCGCTTCGACGACATCGCGCTGGCCGTGCTGGCCAAGCAGAACCTGACCGCCGACACGGTGCCGCCCAAGGGCACGCGCGTGGTCCTGCGCAACAACGCCAACCTCTCCACCGGCGGCAGCGCCACCGACGTCACCGACGACGTGCACCCCGACATGGCCGCGCGCGCCGTGGCCGCGGCGCAGATGGTTGGGCTCGACATCTGCGGCGTGGACGCGGTCTGCGAGACCGTGCTCAAGCCGTTCGAGGAACAGGCCGGCGGCATCGTCGAGGTCAACGCCGCGCCGGGCCTGCGCATGCACCTGCAGCCGTCCTACGGCAAGGGCCGCGCGGTCGGCGAGGCCATCGTCTCCACCATGTTCGCCGACGGCGACGACGGCCGCATCCCGGTGGTGGCGGTGTCCGGCACCAACGGCAAGACCACCACGGTGCGCCTGATCGCCCATCTGCTCGCCGGCAGCGGCCTGCGCATGGGCATGACCGGCACCGACGGCGTCTACATCCAGGGCGAGCGCATCGACACCGGCGACTGCAGCGGCCCGCGCAGCGCGCGCAACGTGCTGATGCACCCCGACGTCGACGCCGCGGTGTTCGAGACCGCGCGCGGCGGCCTGCTGCGCGAAGGCCTGGCCTTCGACCGCTGCGACGTGGCCGTCGTCACCAACGTGGGCGAAGGCGACCACCTCGGCCTGTCCTACATCAGCACGGTGGAAGACCTGGCCGTGCTCAAGAGCGTGATCGTGCAGAACGTGGCGCCGCACGGCATGGCCGTGCTCAACGCCGCCGACCCGATGGTGGTGCGCATGGCCGACGCCTGCCCCGGCGCCGTGACCTTCTTCGCCGCCGACACCAACAACCCGGTGATGGCCACGCACCGCGCGCAGGGCAAGCGCGTGGTGTTCGTCGAGGATGGCCACATCGTGGCCGCCGAAGGCGACAGCCAGGTGCGCATCGCGCTGGCGGACATCCCGCTCACGCGCGGCGGCACCATCGGCTTCCAGGTCGAGAACGCGATGTCCTCCGTCGCCGCGGCGTGGGCGCTCGGCATCGACTGGGACGCGATCCGCCGCGGCCTGGCCACCTTCGTCAACGACGCCGCCACCGCCCCGGGCCGCTTCAACGTGTTCGACTACAAGGGCGCCACGCTGATCGCCGACTACGGCCACAACCCGGACGCGATCCAGGCGCTGTGCGACGCCATCGAAAGCATGCCCGCGAAGCGCCGCTCGGTGGTGATCAGCGGCGCCGGCGACCGCCGCGACGTCGACATCCGCCGCCAGACCGAGATCCTCGGCGGCGTGTTCGACGAAGTGGTGCTGTACCAGGACCAGTGCCAGCGCGGCCGCGAGGACGGCGAGGTGCTGGCGCTGCTGCGCGAAGGCCTGCAAGGCGCGCAGCGCGCCAGCACGGTGGAGGAGATCCGCGGCGAGTTCCTCGCCATCGATACCGCGCTGGCGCACCTGCAGGCCGGCGACCTGTGCCTGATCCTGGTGGACCAGGTGGAAGAAGCGCTCGCGCACATCGCGCAGCGGATCAGGGAAGCGGCGTAAGCGCGCAAGGCACCGCCACAACGCGGTGGCTTGCTCCGAGCTCCCATGCGATGGGCGAGCGGAGCAAACCCCGGGGTCGAGCGAAGCCTCATCGAAAAAACAAAAGCCAGCCTTTCAGGCTGGCTTTTGTTTTTGCCGCGGCGCGTCCCCGCGCCTAATGCCTGCCCGGCAGCGACAGCCGCCGCTCCAGCAGCCGCTGCGCCTGCGACAGGACCGTGCTCAGCACCCAGTAGATCGCCGCCACCGCCAGGTAGAGCGGCAGCGGCTGGTAGGTGGCGGCGATCACCTCCTGCGCCGTGCGCAGCAGCTCGGTCACGGTGATCACCGACACCAGCGAAGTGTCCTTGATCAGGCTGATGAGGCTATTGGACAGGCTCGGCACCGCCAGGCGCAGCGCCTGCGGCCCGACCACGTAGCGCAGCGTCTGGCCCGGCGTCAGGCCCAGGCTGTAGGCGGCCAGCCACTGCCCGCGCGGAATGCCGAGGATGGCGCCGCGCATGCTCTCGGAGAGATAGGCGCCCACGTTGAGGCTCAGCGTCAGCACGCCGGCCGGAGTCGGCTCCAGCGCGATGCCGATGCCCGGCAGCCCGTAGTACACCACGAAGATCTGCACCAGCAGCGGCGTGCCGCGCATGATGCTGACGTAGGCGCGCGCGAGCGCGCGCAGCACCGGCTGGTGGCCGATGCCCATCAGCGCCACCACCACGCCGGCCACCAGCCCGAACGCCATCGACAGCAGCGCGAACTTGATGGTCAGCAGCACGCCCTGCATCAGCACGGGCAGGGAAGCGACGACCGGTTGCAGGGCGGACATGAGCGCGCGCGAGCCTGCCGGCCTACCTGGCGGGCCTGGTCACGTCGCCGCCGAACCACTTCGCCGACAGCCGGGCGAGCGAGCCGTCCTTGCGCATGTCTTCCAGCGCGCGGTCGATGGCTTGCGCGAACTTCGGGTTGTCCTTGCGGAACGGAATCGCCACCTCGGAGCCGCCGCCCTCGACGATCGCGCCGGGCCGCAGCGGCAGGTTGGCGGTCTTGATCAGGTAGCCGACCATCAGGCGGTCGTTGAGCGCCGCGTCCACGCGCTGCGCGGCGAGGTCGCGCAGGTACTCGGGCGCGCCGGGATAGGTCCTGACGTCGATGCCGTCCACCGACTTGGCCAGCTCGTTGTAGTTGCTGCCCAGGCTCACGCCGAGCTTCTTGCCCTTGAGGTCCTCCAGCGACTTGAACTGGCGCTTGTCGTCCTTGCGCTGGATCAGTTGCGCGGCCGAGTAGACGTAGGGCGTGGAGAAGTCCAGCACCTGCCTGCGCGCCGGCGTGACCGCGACCTGGTTGACGATGACGTCGAACTTGCCGGCCTGCAGCCCGGCAATGATGCCGCTCCACTCGGTGGTGACGAACTCGGGCTTGACGCCCAGCCGGGACGCCACGCCCCTGGCCACGTCGACGTCGAAGCCGTCGAGCTGGTTGTTGGCGCCGCGGTAGTTGAACGGGGGATACGTGCCCTCCACGCCGATCCTGAGCACGCCGGCCTGCTTGACGGTGTCGAGCAGGTCGGCAGCGTGGGCGGCGGCGCCGGCGGCCAGCAGCGCAGCGGCAAACAGCACGGCGGACACGGCCTTGCGGCAGCCGGTGCGAAGTCGAAGTGATTGCATGGGGTCTCCAGACAGGACGGGCGGCGAATATCCGCATTAGGAGCGTAGTCCGCCTTCCCGCCTTGCGCAACTCCGCGGCCCCGCCTGCCGGGCCGGGCGGCCCGCCCGGAACCCGCGCGCCCTACTGGAACGCCTTGTCGTTCGGATGCGCGTACAGGTCCTTCATGTCGGCCGACAGCGGGTAGTTGAGGTTGAGCCCGCGCGGCGGGATCGGCGACTGGAACCACTTCTTGTAAAGCTGCTCGGCGCGCCCGCTGGTCATCAGCCCGGCGATCACGTCGTCGGCCAGCTTCTTGAACGAGGGATCGTCCTTGCGGAACATGCAGGCGTAGTTCTCGGTCTGCAGCGGCGTGCCCACCACCACCCAGTCGGCGGCGTTCTTGGCCTTGGTCAGCTCGCCGTACAGCAGCGGCTCGTCCATGACGAAGGCCACCGCGCGGCCGCTTTCCAGGATCAGGAAGGACTGGCCGTGGTCCTTGGTGCTGATCAGGTTCATGTTCATGGCCTTCTCGCCGTTCATCTTGACCAGCAGGCGCTCGTCGGTGGTGCCGGCGGTCGTCACCACGTTGCGGTCCTTCAGGTCGGGGAAGTCCTTCACGCCCGAGTCCTTCTTGGTCAGCATGCGCAGGCCGTAGACGAACAGGCTGTTGGAGAACGCCACCTGCTTCTGCCGCTCGAGGTTGTTGGTGGTGGTGCCGCACTCGATGTCGATGGTGCCGTTCTGCATCAGCGGGATGCGGTTCTGCGAGGTGATCGGGGTCAGCCGGACCTGCAGGTTGGGCATCTGCAACTGCGCCTTCACCTTGTCGACGATCTGCAGCAGGATCTCGTGCGAGTAGCCCATCACGTCTTTGCCATTGGTGTACGAGAACGGGATCGACGAGTCGCGGTAGCCCAGCGAGATCACGCCGGTTTCCTTGATCTTGCGCAGCGTGTCGCCATCCTCGGCACTGGCCATGCCGGGGGCGCCGGCGGCGCCCGCGAGCACGGCGGCGGCCAGCAGGCAGCGGGAGAATCGGTTCAGGCGGGGCAGGCGTGCATGCGGTTTCATCTTGTGTTTCTCCGTGGGTTGAGGGACGACTCTGTGAGGGTGGCTCGTATGTATGGTTGTCAGGCTCGGTGCGGACGCTGCCGCGGTACGGCCCGGGGATGCGGTAAGAAAAGCGACGGTAGAAGCGGCGCTAAAGCGCGATAACGCGGCGGCAAAGCGGATCCATCCTGGCCGCGCGCCGCGGGCGCTACGCCGCCATCGCGCTGAAATCCTCGGCCTCGACCGCGGGCTTGCGCCCGGCCAGCCGGTCGGCCAGCAGGCTAGCGCTGCCCAGCGCCAGCGTGAAGCCCAGCGCGCCGTGGCCGAGGTTGAGCCACAGCCCGCGCACGCGCGACGGCCCCACCAGCGGCAGCCCGCTGGGCGTGGCCGGGCGCAGGCCGGCCCACGGCTGCAGCTGCGCGGGCGACTGCGCGTCGGGCGCCACCCCGGCGAACAGCGCGCGGGTCTCGCCGGCCAGCGTGGCGATGCGGCGGCGGTCGATCGCGGTATCGCCGCGCACGAGGTCGGCCATGCCCGCCACGCGCAGCGTGTTGCCGATGCGGGCATAGACGATCTTGCGCGCGAAGTCGGTAATGCTGATGTGCGGCGCGCCGGCGCCGTCGCGGATCGGCACCGTGATGCTGTAGCCCTTGAGCGGCCACAGCGGCACGCGCAGGCCGAGCGGGCGCAGCAGGCCCACGCTGCCCATGCCGCCGGCCACCACCACCGCGTCGGCGCGCTCGACGCCGGCGGCGGTGCGCACGCCTGTGACACGTCCATCCTCGCGTCCGCCCTCGCGCTCGATGCCCCGCACGTCGGTGCCGAAGCGCAGCGACACGCCGGGACGGTCATGCAGCAAGCGTGCCAGCGACAGGCAGAAGCGGTGGCAGTCCGCCACTTCCTCGCTCGGCGTATGGATGGCGCCGGCGATCTCGCCGCGGATGCCCGCCAGCGCCGGCTCCAGCGCCACGGTGGCGTCGCGGTCCAGCGCCTGCTGCTCGCAGCCCAGGCTGGCCTGGTAGTCGAGCAGGCGGCACGCCGCGGCGAAGCTCGCGGCGTCGCGGTGCACGATCAGCTTGCCGCGCCGCGCGAAGCCGAAGTCGTCCGGCCCGCCGTCGACGAAAGCCCGCATCAGGTCGCGCGAATGGAACGCCAGGCGCAGCAGCTTGCGCGTGGTGGCCTCGCTGGCGGCGGCGTTGCAGGCGCGCGCGAACGCCGCCAGCCAGCGCCATTGCGCCGGGTCCGGCGAGGGCCGGAAGCGCATCGGCGAATCGGCGCGCAGCAGCCAGCCCGGCACCTTGCCCAGCACGCCCGGCCCGGCCAGCGGCGCCACATAGCTGTAGCTCAGCTGGCCGCCGTTGGCGAAGCTGGTTTCCTCGCCCGGGCCGGCGCGGCGCTCCAGCACCGCGACCTCGTGCCCGTCGGCCGCCAGCCGCCACGCCGTGCTCATGCCGATCACCCCCGCCCCCACGATCACCACCTTCATTGCCTGCCTCGCCGCCATTCGATCCGATCCGCGAGAGCGTAGACCAGCCGCGCCGGCTTGCCCAATGCGAATACGTGCCAGAATATGTCCTCAGGCTATGGATGCCCGGCCACCCCTTCCCTTTCCCGTCCACGCCCACCTCCGATGCGCCTGCGCCAGATCGAGATCTTCCGCGCCGTCATGCTGACCGGCACCGTCAGCGAGGCCGCGCGCCTGCTGCACGTCTCCCAGCCCGTGGTGACGCGCGTGCTGCAGCACGCCGAGGCCACGCTCGGCTTCCGCCTGTTCGAGCGCGTCAAGGGCCGCCTGCAGGCCACGCCGGAGGCCACCGCGCTGTACGGCGACGTGGAGCGGCTCTACGGCGAGATCGAGCGCGTGCGGCGCGTCTCCGAGAGCCTGCGCCACAAGGGCGCGGGCCGGCTGCGCGTGGCGGCCACGCCCAGCCTCGCCAACCCGCTGCTGGTGCCCGCCGTGCGCCGCTTCTGCGCGCGCCACCCGGACACCCAGGTGCAGGTGCTGACCCACCATACCGACGAGATCGTGCAGGGCCTGCTGGCCAACCAGATCGACCTCGGTTTCGCCTTCGCGCCGCCGCGCCACGAGGCCATCGCCAGCGAGCCGGTGGCCAGCGGGCAGATGCTGCTGGCGGTGCCGCGCGGCGAGCCGCTCTTGCCGTCCTCGCCGCGCGCGCGGCGCGCCGACGTGCCGATGCAGCGGCTGGTGGAGCGCCCCTTCATCGCCTACGACGACAACAGCTCGCTCGGCCTGCTGGTGCGCCAGACGCTCGCGCGCAACGCGCTCGAGCCGCGCTCGATGCTGGAAGTCCAGACCTACTCGCTGGCGCTGGCGCTGGTCGACGCGGGCCTGGGCCTGACCCTGCTCGACCAGTACACCGCGCTCGGCGCCAGCCCGGAACGGGTCTCGCTGCACACGGTCAAGCCGGCGCTGGCCTTCGAGATCCAGGCCCTGCGCGCCAGCCACCGCGGCAGCTCCAGCCTGGCCGACGACATGCGCGCGCAGTTCGCCGGCGCCGCGCTGCAACTCGCGGCCACGCTGCCCGCGCGCCTGGAAGCGCCGGCGGTCAGCTTCGAACACGTCCCCAGGTAGCGCCCGCCGGCGCCCGGAATTTGACAGCCTCATGCGCCGTGCACCATCATCAGACAGCCTGAAGCGCCCATCTGGTGCTTCCTGAAACCTATGTTCGCCCTAATCCTGCTCCTGCTCATCCTGATCAGCGCCTTCTTCTCGACCTCCGAGATCGCGCTGACCGCATCGCGCCGCACCAAGCTGCAGACGCTGTCCGAGCGCGGCGACCGCCGCGCCACCAAGATCATGCTGCTCAAGGAAGAGCCCGGGAATTTCTTCACCATCGTGCAGATCGGCGTCAACAGCGTGGCCATCCTCGCCGGTATCGTCGGCGAGAAGCACGTCTCCGACCTGCTGCACGCGGCGCTGCTGCCCTACTTCGACGCCGCGGCCGCCGGGCAGATCGCCAACGTCGGCTCGTTCCTGGTGGTCACGCTGCTGTTCATCCAGTTCGCCGACCTGATCCCCAAGCGCATCGCCATGAGCTTTCCCGAGCCCTGCGCGCTGCTGGTGATCGGGCCGATGCTGACCATGATCAAGGTCTTCAAGCCGCTGGTCTGGGTGTTCAACGCCAGCGCCGACGCCACCCTGCGCCTGTTCGGCCTGCCCACCAAGCAGATCGACCAGATCACCTCGGAAGACATCGCGGCGATGGTGGACGCCGGCGCCGAGGCCGGCGTGCTGCACAAGCACGAGATCCACCTGATCGAGAACGTGTTCGAGCTCGACGCCAAGAACGTCACCGCGGTGATGACGCCGCGCGACGACGTGGTCTACATCGGCCTGGACGAGCCCGCCGACAGCCTGCGCCGCAAGCTGGTCAACCACCCGCACGCGCAGTACCCGGTGTGCGGGCACAACCTCGACGACGTGCTCGGCTACATCGACTCCAAGGACATCCTGCAGATGTTCCTGGCCGACGACACCACCGGCGTGATCGGCAACATCGGCAACATCGGCAAGCACCACGACAAGAACGTGCTGGTGATCCCCGACACGCTCACGCTGACCGAGGCGCTCACGCGCTTTCGCGAGATGCACCAGAGCTTCGCGGTGGTGATGAACGAGTACGGGCTGGTGGTGGGCATCGTCACGCTGGACGACATCGTCGGCGCGCTGATGGGCAACATCATCTATTCCAGCGAGGACGAGCAGATCGTGCGGCGCGACGACGGCTCGTGGCTGGTGGACGGCCTGACGCCGCTGGTGGACCTCAAGAAGGCGCTGGAGCTCGACGATCTGCCCGGCGAGGACTACGTCGACACCGCCGCCGGGCTGGTGATCTACTCGCTCAAGCGCATCCCGAAGAAGTCCGAGTTCATCGAGGCGGCGGGCTACCGCTTCGAAGTGCTGGACATCGACCATCACAAGATCGACCAGCTGCTGGTGTCGAAGCTGCCGCCGCCGGCGCCGTCCCAGCCGTGAGCGCGCGGCGGTAGCGCTCCACCGTCTCGTCCAGCCGGAACACCAGGATCCACGCGCCCGCCGCCAGCGCCGCGGCCGCGGCAAGCGCGCCCAGGCGCAGCGGCGCCAGCCGCTCCGGCGCGTGCAGCGCCGCGTAGGCGGTGCCCAGCAGCACGATCCACGCGAAACCCAGCGCGCAGCCGGCCAGCACGTCGGACAGCCAGTGCATACCCAGGTAGAGCCGCGACAGGCAGATCAGCGCCACCGCCACCGCGGTCAGCGCCACCACCGGCATGCGCACGCGCCACGGCTGACGCAGGCACAGCAGGAAGGCCAGGAAGCCATACGTCACCATGCTGCTGGCGGCGTGGCCGCTCGGGAACGAGAACGACTCCAGGCCATCGTAGATGCTGGCGGGCCGCCCGCGCGCCAGCGCCAGCTTGAGCACCATCACGCAGGCGCGCGCGCCGAGCAGCGCGCCCACCCAGTAGGCCGCGGCCACCCACGCGCGGCGCCATGCCAGCCACGCCAGCACGGCCAGCGCCACCGCCACCGACACGCGCGCGCCGCCCAGTTCGGTGATGGCCACCATCGCCACGTCGAGCCAGTCCCGCCGCCACGCGCGCAACTGCGCGAACACGGCCTCGTCCAGCCGCACCAGCGGCGCGCCGTGGGCGATGGCCGCGCCCAGCCACAGCAGCGCCGCGGCGCACGCCAGCAGCAATGCGCCGGCGGTGGCCAGCAACAGCAGCTCGGCCACATCTCGCTCCAGCACGCGCTCCAGCACGCGCAGCAGGCGCGGCCACGGCGGCCCGGCGCGCGCCAGCAGCGCGTCGCGCCCGCGCAGGCGCGCGCCGTCGAGCCGGCGCACCAGCGGCCGGATCACCAGCAGCAGGCCGCGCACCACGCCCAGCAGCAACAGCACGAACACGGCCAGCAGGCCGACCGCGCCCAGCGCGGCAAGCGGCGTGAGCCACGCATCGGCGCCACGGACGGCCGCCATCGCCTCAGGCCCCGGCCGCCATGCGCGCGATGTTGGCGCGGGCCGGCGCCTCGCAATCGGCGAAGGCCGGCGTCAGGAACAGGCGCTCGCGCCGCGCCATCGCCTGCAGGAAGGCGACGCGGCGCGCCATGAAGTCCGCCCGCAGCGCCTCGCCGGACAAGCCCGAGCGGCTGGCCAGCAGCGCGCGGTTTTCCTCGAACACCGCCTCGGTGTAGGCGTCGAAATCCGCCGCCGGCGCGGCCAGGCGCCACAGGTCGAGGTCCAGCACCGGTTCCGATTCGGGCACCGAGGCGCGATGCCCGCGGGTATCCATCACGATGCGCGCGGCCAGCGCCATGACCGCGGCATCCGCGCCGCCGGCCACGGTCTCGATCAGCGCCGCGGAAGCGGCCTCGTTGTGCTCGCACCCCGGCACGTAGACCGCGTCGTGGCACAGCACCGCCAGCGCCTGCGCGGGCGAGAGCGCGAGGCCGCGCGCCTGCGCCACGGCGAACATCTCCAGCACGTGGCGGCGGTCGTGGTAGCGGCGGTACGGCGCGTCGTAGCAGGCCAGCGCCTGCAGCACCGCGGCGCGCGGCAGGAAGTCCAGGCAGGCCAGCGCCGCCGGCCAGTCCGGCGCGAAGCGCGGCTGCGCGCCCTGCGGCGTCGCCACGGTCTCGGTGAACACGGCGAGCGGGCGCACCCACAGCTCGCTGCGGTCGCGCATCGACTGGTACACCACCACGCGCGACAGGTCGGACTCGAGCAGGCCGAGCCCGGTGATGGCGTAGGCGCCGCCCTTGTAGTGGCGGTAGGGCATGCCGGGCAGGAAGTCGCCGGTGGCGGGCGGGGTCGGAGGCAGGGTCATGATGCTTGCGGTCTGGGTCGGGGCTGCGCCATGATAGTGCATGGGCCGCGCGGCGCAACGCGCACTTGCCGCGCCGGCGGGGGCGCGCTCCGAAAGTTGACATGCGTCAACTTCCCCCGATGACGGGAGCGCATGATTGTGCAGTGGCACAAATGCCCGTGGAGGACGGTGTGAGAGACAGTGTGGAACCGACATGGCAGGCGCCGGCGGGCACGGGCGACGGCACGGGCGGCGAGACCAGTCGCGGCGTGATCGCCGCGGTGCGCGGCAGCGTGGTCGACGTGCGCTTCGAGGCCGCGCTGCCGCCGATCCGCACGCTGCTGCGCGCCGGCGAGGACGGCCGCATCGCCATCGAGGTGCTGTCCCAGCTCGACGCGCGCCACGTGCGCTGCATCGCGCTGACCTCCACCCAGGGGCTGGCGCGCGGCATGGCGGTGCGCGACAGCGGCGCGCCGCTGCAGGCGCCGGTCGGCGCGAGCATCCTGTCGCGCATGTTCGACGTGTTCGGCCAGCCCATCGACCGCCTGCCGCCGCCGCAGGACGTGCGCTGGCGCTCGGTGCACCGCGCGCCGCCGCCGCTGGCGCGGCGCTCCACGCGCTCGGTCGTGTTCGAGACCGGCATCAAGGCCATCGACGTGCTGCTGCCGCTCGAGACCGGCGGCAAGGCCGGGCTATTCGGCGGCGCCGGCGTGGGCAAGACCGTGCTGCTCACCGAGCTGATCCACAACATGGTCGGCCACCACCAGGGCGTGAGCATTTTCTGCGGCATCGGCGAGCGCTGCCGCGAAGGCGAGGAGCTCTACCACGACATGCGCGAGGCCGGCGTGCTGGCCGACATGGTGATGGTCTTCGGCCAGATGAACGAGCCGCCGGGCGCGCGCTTCCGCGTCGGCCACGCGGCGCTGACGATGGCCGAGTATTTCCGCGACGACGAGCATCGCGACGTGCTGCTGCTGATCGACAACATCTTCCGCTTCATCCAGGCCGGCTCGGAGGTCTCCGGGCTGATGGGCCAGATGCCGTCGCGCCTCGGCTACCAGCCGACGCTGGGCACGGAGCTGTCGGGGCTGGAGGAGCGCATCGCCAACACCGACACCGGCGCCATCACCTCGATCCAGGCGGTCTACGTGCCGGCCGACGACTTCACCGACCCGGCGGCCGTGCATACCTTCTCGCACCTGTCCGCCTCCATCGTGCTGTCGCGCAAGCGCGCCAGCGAAGGCCTCTACCCGGCCGTCGATCCGCTGCAGTCGAACTCCATGATGGCCACGCCCGGCATCGTCGGCGCGCACCACTACCAACTGGCGCAGGACATCCGGCGCACGCTGGCGCAGTACGCCGAGCTCAAGGACATCATCGCCATGCTCGGGCTCGAGCAGCTCTCCGCGTCCGACCGCAACGTGGTGGCGCGCGCGCGCCGCCTGGAACGCTTCCTGACGCAGCCGTTCTTCACCACCGAGCAGTTCACCGGCATCCCGGGCAAGACCGTCAGCCTGGCGGACGCGCTCGACGGCTGCGAGCGCATCCTGCGCGACGAATTCAAGGACTACCCGGAGAGCGCGCTCTACATGATCGGGCCGATCTCCGAGGCCAGAAGCAAGCCCGCCACGCCCCAACCCGCCGAGGTGCCGGATGCCGCCGGACAGCATGCAGCTTGAAGTGCTGCTGCCCTTCCGCGTGTTCCTGCGCAAGCCCGGGGTGTCGCGCATCGTCGCGGAAACCGCCGAAGGCTCGTTCGGCATGTTGCCGCACCGCCTCGACTGCGTGGCCGCGCTCGCGCCCGGCATCCTGGTGTTCGAGACGCCGGACGAAGGCGAGGTGTTCATCGCCATCGACCAGGGCGTGCTGGTGAAGACCGGCCTAGAAGTGCGCGTGTCGGTGCGCCAGGCGATGGCCGGCACCGACCTCGCGCAGCTGCGCCGCACGGTGGAGCGCGAGTTCCTCGCGCTCGACGAGCAGGCGCTGAGCCTGCGCACGGTCATGGCCAAGCTGGAGACGGGCTTCCTGTCCCGCATCGCCAGGCTGCGCGGGACGGCGCCATGACGGCGCCGCCGGGACCGCGGCCGGGGCACAGGGCGGAGCCGAAAGAAACGGAGCCGAAAGCGGGACCGGAAGCGGAACCGCAGGCGCCGCCGCCGGAGCCCGCGCCCACGCTGGCCGGCAAGGTCGGCGCCAAGGCGCGGCGCAAGCTGTGGGCGCGGCGCCAGCGCGTGCCCGGGGTATGGTCCGGGCTCGGCATGATGGGGCTGGTCGGCTGGTCGGTGGTGGTGCCGACGCTGCTCGGCGCGGCGCTGGGCATCTGGCTGGACGAGCACTATCCGGGCCGGCACTCGTGGGTGCTGGCGCTGCTGGTGGCCGGGCTGGTGCTCGGCTGTTTCAATGCATGGCGCTGGGTCGCACGGGAAGACGCGGCCATGCGGCAAGACAAGGAAGGTCAGGACGATGCAGATGCATGACATGGCGGCGTTGCTGCTCGCGGGGCTGGCCGGCGGCGCGCTCGGCGCCTTCTTCTTCGGCGGGTTGTGGTGGACGGTGCGGCAAACCCTCTCGCCGGGCCTGTCGCCGGGCCGCGCCGCGCTGTGGCAACTGGGCAGCCTGCTGCTGCGCACAGGCGTCACGCTGCTGGGCTTCTACTGGATCGGCGCGGGACAATGGGAACGCATGGCGGCATGCCTGGCGGGCTTCACCGCGGCGCGCTTCGTCGTGATGCGCATGACGCGCACGGAACCGGCGGAGCAGACCGCGCAACAGGCGGCCGGCCGCCACGCGCCGGCCCGCGGGGAGGGCAGCCATGCGCCTCAGCCCTGACCAGTGGATCTTCTGGCAGCACGGCTTCGTCAAGCTCAATGCCACCATCGTGTTCACGTGGGCGCTGATGCTGCTGCTGTGGCTGGGCTCGTGGCTGGTCACGCGGCGGCTCTCGCCGGACCACCGCCGCTCGCGCTGGCAGAACCTGCTGGAGATCGTCATCACCGGCATCGAGCAGCAGATCGCGGACGTGGGCCTGCGCCAGCCGCGCCGCTACCTCGGCTTCCTCGGCACGCTGTTCCTGTTCGTCGCGGCGGCGAGCCTGTGCACCATCGTGCCCGGCTACGATCCGCCCACCGGCTCGCTCTCGACCACGCTGGCGCTGGCGCTGTGCGTGTTCGTGGCAGTGCCGCTGTACGGCATCCGCGACCAGGGGCTGCGCGGCTACCTGCGCTCGTACCTGGAGCCGACCGTGATGATGCTGCCGTTCAACATCATCAGCGAGCTGTCGCGCACGCTGGCGCTGGCGGTGCGCCTGTTCGGCAACATGATGAGCGGGGCGATGATCATCGCCATCCTGCTGACCATCACGCCGTTCCTCTTTCCCATCGTCATGACCGCGCTCGGCCTGCTCACCGGCATGGTGCAGGCCTACATCTTCAGCATCCTGGCGGCGGTCTATCTCGCGGCCGCCACCCACACCGGCGAGACGGAGCCGGCACCGGCCCCGTCGCCCGAACCCAACTGAATCCAACCGAACCCCCAACCAAGGAAACAGCTCATGGACAGCCTGACCATCATCGCGGTAGCGTCGATCGCCATCGCCGGCCTGTGCACCGGCTTCGGCTGCATGGGACCCGCGCTCGCCGAAGGCCGCGCGGTCGCCACCGCCCTCACCTCGCTGGCGCAGCAGCCCGACGCCTCCGCCACCATCACGCGCACGCTCTTCGTCGGCCTGGCGATGATCGAGTCGACCGCGATCTACTGCTTCGTCGTCTCGATGATCCTGATCTTCGCCAATCCGTTCTGGAACGCCGCCATTGCCCGCGCCGCGCTCAGGTGAGAGGTGAGTCATGTTGATCGACTGGTTCACCGTCGGTGCGCAGGCACTCAACTTCGTCGTGCTGGTCTGGCTGCTCAAGCGCTTTCTCTACCAGCCCGTGCTCGACGCCATCGATGCCCGCGAGAGCCGCATCGCCGCGCAGATCGCCGATGCCGAGGCGAAGGATGCCGCCGCGCGCCAGCAGGGCGACGCCTTCCGGCGGAAAAACGAAGCCTTCGACCGTGAGCGCGCGGCGCTGGTGGCGCAGGCCACCGCCGAGGCCGACGCCCTGCGCCGGCAGCTCATGGACGCGGCCCGGCAGGCCGCCGACGATCTCGGCGCCAAGCGCCAGGACGCGCTGCGCAACGAGGCCGGGCAGCTGACGCGCTCGCTCGGCGAGCTGGCGCGGCGCGAGGTGTTCGCCATCGCGCGCCGCGCGCTGGAAGACCTGGCCTCGGCCAGCCTCGAGGAGCGCGTGGCGGCGGTCTTCGTGCGGCGCCTGCGCGCGCTCGACGAGCCGGCCCGGCGCGGCCTCGCCGCCGCGCTCGGGACGGCGCCGGCGCGCATCGCGGTGCGCAGCGCGTTCGACCTGCCGCAGGCGCAGCGCGCCGCCATCCGGGCCGCGCTCGACGAATGCCTGGGCGGCGGCATTGCGCCGGCCTTCGAGACCGCCCCGGAACTGGTGGGCGGCATCGAGCTGGTCGGCGGCGGCCAGAAGCTGGCGTGGAACGTCGACCATTACCTCGACGCGCTGGAACACGCCGCCGGCGAGCTGCTGGACGTGGACCGCGCGGCGGCGCAGGCCACCCCGGCCGCCCCGGCAGCCCCCGCCCCGCAAGCCGCGGCGGGCCAGCCATGAGCGCCGCCCTGCCCGCTCCGCGGGCCGCCATCGAACACGCGTTCTCGGCCATGCGCGAGGCGCGCGAGCGCTTCGCGCCGCCGCTGGACACGCAGGAAATCGGCACCGTCGTCAGCGTGGCGACCGGCGTCGCGCACGTCTCGGGCCTGCCCGGCGTCGGCTTCGACGAACTGGTGCGCTTCCCCGGCGACGTGTACGGCATCGCGTTCAACATCGACGAGGACGAAGTCGGCGTGGTGCTGCTCGACGACTACTGGCGGCTCGGCGCCGGCGACCAGGTCGAGCGCACCGGCCGCGTGATGGACGTGGCGGTCGGCGAGGCCCTGCTCGGGCGCGTGATCGACCCGCTCGGCCGCCCCCTCGACGGCCTCGGCCCGGTGGCGGCGCACTCGCGGCTGCCGATCGAGCGCGCCGCCGCGCCGATCCTCGAGCGCGCCCCCGTCACGGTGCCGCTGCAGACCGGCGTCAAGGTCATCGACGCGCTGATCCCGGTCGGGCGCGGACAGCGCGAGCTGATCCTCGGCGACCGCCAGACCGGCAAGACCGCCATCGCCATCGACACCATCCTCAACCAGCGCGGGCGCGACGTGCTGTGCGTCTACTGCGCCATCGGCCAGCGCGCCTCCGCCGTGGCCAAGGCCGTGGCCACGCTGCGCGCCAACGGCGCGCTCGACTACACCGTGGTGGTCGTCACCGAAGGCGACCAGCCGCCCGGGCTGGCCTACATCGCGCCCTACGCCGCCACCAGCATCGCCGAGCATTTCATGGAAGCCGGGCGCGACGTGCTGGTCGTCTACGACGACCTCACCCAGCACGCCCGCGCCTACCGCGAGCTGTCGCTGCTGCTGCGCCGGCCGCCGGGCCGCGAGGCGTTCCCCGGCGACATCTTCTACATCCACTCGCGGCTGCTCGAGCGGGCCACCCATCTCGGCGCCGCGCGCGGCGGCGGCTCGCTCACCGCGCTGCCGATCATCGAGACCGAAGCGCAGGACATGTCGGCCTACATCCCGACCAACCTGATCTCGATCACCGACGGCCAGATCTACCTCTCGCCCACGCTGTTCGAGCTCGGCGTGCTGCCGGCGGTGGACGTCGGCAAGTCGGTGTCGCGCGTCGGCGGCAAGGCGCAGCACGGCAGCTTCCGCGCCGTGGCCGGCGACCTCAAGCTGGCCTACGCGCAGTTCGAGGAACTCGAGACGTTCTCCCGCTTCGGCGCCCGCCTCGACGACGACAGCCGCCAGGCCATCGCGCACGGCCAGCATATCCGCGCCTGCCTCATGCAGGCCGAGTCCGAGCCGGTCCCGGTGCCCGCCCAGGTCGCCATCCTCAGCGCGCTCAGCGCGGGCCTGTTCGATACCGTGCCGCTGGAGCGCATGGAAGCAGCCCAGCGCGCCGTGTGCGCGGCGGCAGCCGCCATCCCGGACGCCCTCGCCGCCCGCCTCGAGGCGCCAGGCAAGCCGGGCAAGGAAGACACGCAGGCGGTCGTCGCCATCGCGCGCGCGGCGCTGGCGCCGTTCCAGCCCGCGGCGGGCAGCGCCGCGCCGCCCGCCAGCCCCGGCACGACGCCATGAGCGACACCACCGCCACGCTGCGCCACCAGATCGACAGCGCCACCGAGCTGCAAGGCGTGGTGCGCACCATGCGCGCGCTGGCGGCATCGAGCATCAGCCAGTACGAGCAGTCCGTGCTCGCGCTGGCCGACTACCGGCGCGCGGTCACGCTGAGCCTGGGCGCGTGCCTGCGCCCGCTCGGCGCCGCGGTCTCCACGCTCCGGGAAGAAAAGGCCACCGCGGCGGACAGCCTCGGCGCCATCGTGTTCGGCTCCGACCAGGGGCTGGTGGGCCAGTTCAACGAGATCATCGCCGATTACGCGGTCGCGGCGCTGCGAGCCCTGCCCGGCAAGCGCACGGTATGGGCCGTCGGCGAGCGCGTGCGCGCGCGCCTCGAGGACGCCGGCGTGGCGGTGGCCGGCGCCTATGCGGTGCCCGGCTCGGTCGAGGCCATCGCCCGGCTGGTCGACCGCCTCCAGCTCGACACCGAAACGCAGCGGAGCCAGCCGGAGCAGGCCCGCATCCACGTGTTCTACAACCAGCCCCAGCCCGGCGCGCAGTTCCGGCCGGTGGCGCAGCGCCTGCTGCCGCTCGACGCGCAATGGCTGGCCGCCCTGCTCGCGCAGCGCTGGCCCACGCGCAACCCGCCGCAGGTAATCGGCGACGGCACCGCGACGCTGCGCGCGCTGATCCGCGAGCATCTCTTCATCTCGCTGTTCAGCGCGTGCGCCGAATCGCTCGCCAGCGAGAACGCCAGCCGCCTGGCGGCGATGGAGCGCGCCGACAAGAACATCGACGAACTGCTGGACAGCCTGCGCAGCCGCTTCCACAGCGAACGGCAAAGCGCGATCGACGAGGAACTGTTCGACGTGACGGCCGGATATGAGGCGCTGTCGCAGGCGGGGACCGCCGACGGCGGGCTGTGAGTCGCGGCGGCTGCGCGTCGCGGCGCGAAGGCGGCCGCGGCCGGCCCGATCTCCGGCACCTGCCGGGACACCACTGGCACCCAGCCGCGCGACGTGCCCGGCACCACGCGCCGCCCGCAGGCTGTCTGCACGCCGGTGGCCGCCGAGACCACGACGACTTACCGCCGATGCACGAATGGACGTGTCCCGCGTGCGGGACGACTCGCCACCGTGATGCAAACGCAGCTTTGGCCCCGAGACATGACGCCGTGAGTGCCTGGGCACCGACCTCGGCGAAACGGAAAGTCGGCAGCCGATACGATATCCTTGTACGGCGTGGTCGAGATCGTCATATCTGAGCTGCAGGCCACACCTGCCGCTGCGGCGGCTGCGAGGATCCGATTCGTCCAACTTTCGCGGCCCCGGAATGGAAGACAGCATCCCCCTGATCACCACGCTCGCCGCTGGCTTCAGCATCGCCCTGATCCTCGGGTTCCTTGCCGAGCGCATCAAGGTGCCGGCGCTGGTCGGCTATCTGGTGGCCGGTATCATCATCGGCCCCAGCACGCCCGGTTTCGTGGCCGATGCGCATCTGGCCTCCCAGCTCTCCGAGATAGGCGTCATGCTGCTGATGTTCGGTGTCGGCCTGCACTTCTCGGTCAATGACCTCCTGGCGGTCAAACGCATCGCCGTGCCTGGTGCCGTGGTGCAGATGGCATTGGCTACGGTGCTGGGCATGCTGGTGGCGCGGTGGTGGGGATGGAGCTGGGGCAGCAGTCTGATCTTCGGCCTGGCCCTGTCGTGCGCCAGTACCGTGGTGTTGCTCAAGGCCCTGGAAGCCCGTGGCGTGCTCGAAAGCATGAACGGCCGCATCGCGGTCGGCTGGCTGGTGGTCGAGGACCTGGCCACCGTGCTGGTGCTGGTCTTGCTGCCGCCGCTGGCCGGCGTCCTGGGCGGCACGGCGGGAGTGCCGGCAGCCGAATCGCAACCCTTGTGGATGACCATTGGGCAAACCCTGTTGCAGGTGTCGGCCTTCATTGCCCTGATGCTCATCGCCGGCCGCCGGGTGCTGCCCTGGCTGTTGTGGCAGATCTCGAAGACTGGCTCACGTGAATTGTTCACCCTGTCGACGATCACCGCGGCCATTGGCATCGCCTACGGTGCCGCCCAGCTGTTCAGCGTCTCATTCGCTCTGGGCGCGTTCTTTGCCGGGATGGTCATGCGGGAATCCGAGTTCAGCCACCGGGCGGCTCAGGAATCCCTGCCGCTGCGCGACGCTTTTTCCGTGCTCTTCTTTGTGTCGGTGGGCATGCTGTTCGAACCGGCTATCGTGATGGCACAGCCGGTGCACGTGCTCGGCGTGGTGGCCATCATCATCGTCGGCAAATCCATTGGGGCACTGGCCCTCGTACTGGCTTTCCGCTACCCGCTCAACACCGCGCTGACGGTCTCCGCCAGCCTGGCGCAGATCGGCGAATTCTCGTTCATCCTGGCCGGGCTGGGGCTTTCCCTCGGCCTGCTGCCGGCCGAAGGCATGAGCCTGGTGCTGGCCGGCGCGCTCATTTCCATTGCCCTGAACCCCATGCTTTTCGCGGCCATCGAGCCGTTGCGCCGCTGGGTGCTCCGACGCTCGGAACTGGCTCGCCGCCTGGAGCGGCGAGGCGACCCCTACGCCGAACTGCCGGTGGACACCGAGCGCAAGTATCTGGAGGGGCAAGTCGTGCTGGTAGGGTATGGCCGGGTGGGCAAACGGATCGCCAGTGCACTGGGTGAGCGCGGCATCCCCTATGTGGTGGCGGAACAGAACCGGGAACTGGTCGAGGATTTGCGCAAGAAGGGCATGGTGGCAGTGTCGGGCAACGCCACCGACCCCTCGGTGCTGATTCAGGCCCACGTCGCCGACGCGGCCATGCTCGTGGTGGCCATGCCCGATTCGCTCAATGTCCGCCAGATAGCCGACACGGCGCGCGCACTCAATCCGAGAATCGAGATCGTCATGCGCACGCACAACGAGGACGAGTCACTGATGTTGCGCAAGGAAGGGATCGGAACGGTCTTCTTCGGCGAGGAGGAACTGGCCAAAAGCATGACTTGCCACGTACTCCAACGCTTCGCGCCGCGGTCGAATCATTCGGCTGCCTGGCATTGAGACGATCAAGACGGCACGAACGGCAATTGCCCCCTCTTTTGCGGCCCGCCATTGGCCGGACGCTACGTGGCAGGCGACGGCGCGCCAGCGTGGCCACCGCCGCCGGAGATTCTCTCAGGCCACCGGCCCGGGCCGGACATTCTGGTTCAGGCGAAAGAAGTTGGCCGGGTCGTATTTGTTCTTGATCTCGACGAGCCTTTGGTAGTTCTCCCCATAGGCGGCCCGTACCCTGTCCTCTCCTTCCTCGCCCAGATTGTTCGCATAAACCCCGCCCGTCGAGAACGGCCGGATGGCGTCCCACGTTTCACGCGCCCACCGTACATTCGCTTCATCGTCTGCCGGATCGTCCCAGATCGAGATGGGGAAGCAGTCATAAAGCGCATCGCGGTTTACATAGGGTGTCTCCGTCCTCGGGACCCGGGCAATCGCGCCGCCGACGTGCTGCAAGACCAGCAGTGGCATGCCGCCACGCGCGTTCGCATAGGCATCGAGCAGCGTATCGATGGCCGCATCCGCGAGCTCGCGCAGGAACTGCGCCTTCCAGTAGTAGCGGCGCCCGCGGGGAAAGATGGCGTCGCCGGCACGCTGGATCTGCAGGTAAGGGATCGCCTCAAACCGGCACGCGGCCGGGACGCCATGGTCCCTGAGCGGCGCGAGCACTCGCTCGCCTTCCGTGACCGGTCCGGCATAGCATGCCGAGAGGCTCAGGAAGCGCTCGCCGGACGGCGTGGTCACGAGGGCGGCGTCGACGCTGAGTTCGTCCGGCGCCTGGCTCGCAAACGCATGGTAGAAGCGCAAGGCGTCCCGCGCGTGGTCGTAGCGATGCAGCACGGATCCGCTCAGAAGGATCGGCCCGACAGGATGAAGCCGGTACTCGAACGCCGTCACAATGCCGAAGTTCCCGCCGCCGCCGCGAAGGCCCCATAGCAGGTCCGCGTTCTCGGTGGCACTGGCTCTCAGCATGCGGCCATCGGCCAGCACGATCTCGGCCGCGATCAGGTTATCGCATGCCAGGCCATGTTTGCGGCCTAGCCTGCCGAAGCCGCCGCCAAGCGTCAGCCCGGCGATGCCCGTATCGCTGTTGACCCCCATCGTCGTCGCCAGCCCGTGCGACTGGGTCGCGCTGTCGAATTCGCCCAGGCTCAGGCCCGCGCCCGCACGCGCAATGCGGTGCACCGGATCGATCTCGATCCGTTTCAGGCGCGCCAGATCGATCACGATGCCGTCGTCGCAGACGGACAAGCCGGCGACGTTATGGCCTCCGCTGCGCACGGCCACCAGATAGCCGCCTGCCCGGGCGAACGTCACGGCACGGCTGACATCGTCGGCATCGGCGCAATGGACGATCATCGCCGGCCACTTGTCGATAGCGCCGTTCCAGACCTGGCGCGCCTTGTCATATCCGTCTTCTCCGCGCAGGATCGCTTCGCCGTTCAGGCTCTGGCGGAACCGTTCCATGCCCAGGCCGGCATGCTCCGGCCTGCTTCCGGCACTCCCGGAGATGAGATGCGTATCCATGCAGCCCCCTTTCCATGTCCGGCACAGCGGCCTGTGCGCCGCGGTTTCCAGTGACATGCTTGACGCAAGCGGGAAACGAAGCAAGCTCGAAGAACTCATCTGGCAGATGAGCTCCACTCATCTACACTCAGTTCATGCGCAAACTGCCACCGCTACGTTCGCTGCGCGCTTTCGAGGCCGCGGCCCGGCACAGGAGCTTCAAGGCCGCCGCCGCGGAACTCGGTGTGACGCCGACTGCCATTAGCCATCAAATCCGGTTGCTGGAGGAAACCTGCGGCCAGACGCTGTTCCAGCGGCGCCCCCGCCCGCTGGCCCTGACTGGCGCGGGCGCGCAGTTGTTCCCGGCGCTGCGCAACGGCTTCGATGCCCTGGCGAGCGCCGTGGCATCGATCGCGGCGGCCGACCACCAGCTCCCGCTGCGCGTGACGAGCTCGAACGCGTTCGCGAGCCGATGGCTGGTTCCCCGACTACCCGAGTGGCGTGCCTTGCACCCCGGGATCGCGCTGGAAATCATCGGCACCGATGCTGTCCTGGACTTGCGGGCGGGCGAGTCCGATATCGCGATCCGCTACGCGCGAACCTCGCCGTCCGATCATGTCGCGCAGGAGATCTGCCGGGACGCCTTCTTCCCAATCTGCCGGCCGGAACTGCTCGCCACGGATGGCCGGCCCGTTCAGTGCGCCGCAGATCTGCTGCGCTTTCCGCTGATCCATTTCGACTGGATGAACCGGGATCCGCACGCCCCCACGTGGCACAAATGGCTGGCTACCGCGGGCATGATCGACCCGATGATGACGCAGCTCACCGTCAAGTGCGGCCTGAGCTTCCGCGAGGAACTGCATGCGATCGACGCAGTGGTTGCCGGACAGGGAATCGCAATATGCAGTGATGTCGTGATCGGCGATGAACTGCGCGCGGGGACCTTGGTCAAGGCGCATCCCCTTTCCTTGCCGGGCTATGGGTTCTACCTGGTGACGACCGCGCATCATCCGAGGCAGGCGTCCATCGACGCCTTCGCGGGCTGGATCCGGTCGACGGCGTTGAAGACCGAGTCGATGTGACGCCGATCCGCATTGCCGAAATCGTTATCTGACTGGAACGATAACGGTAACGCTCAAACCGGTTTGCCGTGCTTTGTCAGCGAAGTCGAGGCGAATTTCCGCGCCGATGCGATTGGTGATCGCCTGGACGATGGACAGCCCAAGTCCGGAACCGATCTGCTCGCTGCCCAGCGTACGGTAGAAGGGATCGAAAACCCGGTCCCGTTCAGCCAGGGGAATACCGGGTCCGTTGTCCTGGATATGCAAGTCGGCCTTGCCGTTCGATACCCCCAGGGAAAGGTCAACTCGCCCGCCCTCCGGCGTGTAGCGGATGGCGTTGTCGACCAGGTTCCTGACCACGGCGATCATGTCCAGTTCGCTCACCCATACTTCGGCATCCTGCATGCCTTCCACACCGATGTCGATGTGCTTGGCCTCGGCCAGCGGCATGAGGTCCTCCAACACGCGGCGGTAGATGCCCTGGACGGATACCGGCGACTTCGGCGTGTCAGTGGCAGACTGCGCCCTGGCCAAGGTCAGGAGCTGATCCAGCAGGCCCCGGCCGCGCTCGATCCCCTGGCGTAGCACCGACAGCCGTTCGCGTGCTCGCTCCGACATCTCCGTGTCCGCCAATCGCTCTGCCTGCAGCGACAGGGCGGTCAGCGGGGAGCGCAGCTCGTGCGCGGCATCGGCCACGAAGCGGCGCTGAGACGCCATGGACTGGCCGACACGGGCAAGCAGGCGATTGATCGCCACGGCAAACGGGCGCACCTCGACTGGAAGGTGGCGGTCTTCGATGGGGTGCAGCTCCCGCTCGGCGCGCTGGTCGATTTCCCTGGAGAGCGTGGCAATGGGCCGGAACATCTTGCGCACCAGATCGGCGACGATCAGCAGCAGAACTGGAACGAGAATCAGGAAAGGCATCACGGTGCGCAGCGCGCCATCGCGGGCGATTTCATTGCGGAAGCCCGCTTCCTGGGCCACGGCGATGCGTTCGTTGGCGGCCGTGGTCTTGACCAGCACGCGGAATGTCTCGCCGCCGACCTCCAGCGTATGCAATCCATCGGACAGCGTGGCCGGCAGCGGGAGTGTTCCTCCAGCATCCACGCCGACCGGAGAGGGCCTGGCCTCGCCCAGGCGCTGGACGATCACGCGCGATTCTTCATCCGCATCCTTGGGGCGGGCGTCGGCAATCAAAGTGGCCGGTGACAGGCGCTGCCGATCCATGAGCTGCGCCACCTGGCGCAGAACGTCATCCTGTAGCTCGTGCGCTTCGTCGAAGGCGGACAGGAACGAGAAGACGCCGGCCACCATGGCCACGACAAGGATGGCCAGCGACAGGATGACAGACAGCTTCAGTTGAATCGATTCGTTCAGGCGCCTTTCGAGACCATCCATCCGACCCCCCTGACGTTCTTGATGACCTCGCCGCCGAGCTTGCGCCGCAGCGCGTGGATCAGATATTCGACCGCATTGCTTTCGACCTCCTCCCCCCAGCCGTAGATCCGGTCCTCCAGTTCGCTGCGCGAGAGGATCGCTCCCGGCCGAACCAGCAGGGCCTGCAGCAGCGAGAACTCGCGGTTGGACAATTGCTGCGGGGAACCGCCGTTGACGCTGGCTTCCCTGGTGGCCGGATCGAGGGACACCACGCCGTTGCCGAGAACGGGCGCCGCCGTGCCGCCTTTGCGCCGCAGGACGGCGCGCATCCGCGCCAGCAGCTCCGCCATCTGGAAAGGCTTGGAGACGTAGTCGTCGGCCCCGCCGTCCAGGCCGCGCAGGCGATCATCCAGGCCATCGCGTGCCGTGATGATGAGCAGGGAAATCGGATTGTCCCTGGCTCGGATGCTGGCCAGCACCGCCAGCCCGTCCTTGCCGGGCAGGCCCAGATCGAGCAGCACCAGGTCGTAGTGCTGGCTTCCCAGTGTCGCGAGCGCCGTCTGTCCGTCTTTGACCCAGTCAGCCGCATAGGACGCATCCTTCAATGCGCCCTGAATCGCTTCGCCGATCATGGGGTCGTCTTCGACCAGCAATACCCGCATCCCCCCTCCTTTCAAGCGATGTGCAATGCGCCGCCCTGGCCGCCCGCTGCCTGAACAGCAGAATTGCCGTCAGCATGAAGGCCAGCAGCACGGCCGACGCCGAATGTACCCGATTCCCAGCGAACGATCCGCAAAATCGGCCGGGGTCGTGCCGACCCTGGCGGTGGCGATGATGGTGCGCCAGTAGAGGGAGGGATGGAAGCCCTTGGCCCTGGCCTGCGCGATCACGGCGGCCAGGAAGATCGCCGCGACGATGCCCGTGCCGACCGGGTAGCCCAGGTTCATGGACATCGAAACGGCATCGCCGCCGGTTTCGCCGAGCGTGGTGGCGGCAATCTTGATAAGCCAGAAGCCCAGCGTGACTTCGAGGACTTTGGCCAGCGCGTGTTCAGTGCGTGCATGGGGCGCTCGCGGGTCAGGCTTTGCCTTCGAGCGTGTCGAAGGTTTTCAGCAGGGCGCCCAGCGCTGCCTTGCAGTCAGGCTGGCTTGGCGTATCGGCGCGCAGCGCCGCAAGCGACTTGTCGATGGCCTTGTCGAGCACATGCCAGTCTTCGGCTGCTCGCGGCTTCAAACCGGCCTCGGCCGAATCCCAGGAGACTTCCAGATCCTTGATGCGGGTCCTGGCCGCGGGTAGATCCCCCTTGTCAACGATGGCGGCCACATCGGCGGCGATGCCGCGGAAGGCCGACAGGTCGCCCAGTCTGGAGGCCGTCTTGCCCTGCGGTGCCGGGGCAGTCCGGGCCGGCGTGGCGGGTGCTGCGCCGGCGTGGCTCTGATCGGCTGGCTTGGAACAACCGGCCGCCAAGGCCAGGAGCACGGCTGCCGACACGGCGGCCACAGGACGAACGATCGAGTGCTGCATGGTCATGATTTCTCCTTGAGCTTGAGGAGGGAGTCAAAAGGGAGTTAAAGGGGGTTACTCGGCGGCTTGCGCGGCGCTGCTTCCGTTCATGCCGATCTGTGCAAGAGCCACAAGCATGACGATCACCGAAAGGAACAGGACACTGGTCCACATGGCCCCCATGCCGAGGCCGCCGTAGGTCTTGGCCTGCGTCAGCAGGTCGCCGAGCGCCGCGCCGAAGGGACGGGTCAGGATGTATCCAATCCAGAAGGTCAGCACGGCATTGCCTCCCATGCGCCAGGCGGTGTAGGTGATGCCGATCAGCGCGCCGAACGCGACGGCGCCCCAGGTGAAGCCCAGGCCCAGTGCCTCGGTCGCCAGGTCGCCGGCGGCGGTGCCCAGAGCAAACGTGCAGAGGATGGCGGCCCAATAGAACAATTCGCGGCGGCGCGTCACGATGTCGTGGATGGACAGGGTGCGCTCGACCCGATACCAGACGAAGAAGATCGCGGCAAGCGTCACCGCGAAGGCCGAAGTACTGACGTACAGGCTGACGCCCAGGCCATCGGTCAGCAGGTCGGTGATCTGGGTACCGACCACGCTGACCAATACCACCGTCAGCCAGTAGATCCACGGGGTATGGCGGCGGGTACGCAACTGCATGAACAAGGCGGCCGCCAGCAAGGCAGCCATGACCGCGCGGGTCATGCCCTGGCCCCAGCCCGCGTCGACCGCCAGGAAATCGGCGCCCGTCTCCCCCACCGTGGTGGACATGATCTTGATGATCCAGAACGACAGCGCGACTTCCGGAACTTTGTTGAGCCAGCCCGTGGAACTGGCCGTGGGCAAGTTGTTCATGGTGTTCTTCCGCCGAGGTGAAATGGGTTGCCATCAGTCTGGCCAGGCTGACTTAGCCCTGCCATAGGCTCACCATCGGCTCACCCGCGAACCCTTCCCGGCGCGGTCGGCCCGCCGCGACTCGGACAGGCCAGTTGGCCGACGAACGGCTGCTGCGTCCCAGGAAACCGTCGCCGCCCCGGCGCCTCGGCGTTCGTCTCCTTCGGGTCGAGCGGAGGCCATATGACGATGAAGACCGGCCGTTCCAAACGCTGGCGGAACGACTTCGCCGGCTGGAAGGTGGGTAATCGCCACGGCACGGAAGGAGCGCCGCCGCCGGCGAGCGCGGACGCAATGCCGGACCGCACAGCGGAACGCGCCGTTGGCGCGCGCTCCAGCGCCCCCTAGACTTTCCACACCGCCGCCCGCATGGCCCGACTTCCGGCACGTCATGGGCGACGGCCAGGAAGCCGTCTCCATGCACCTGCACGCATCACCATTCGATCTTCAAGGCCGCGCCGCCTTCATCTCCGGCGCTTCGAGCGGCATCGGCCTGCACACCGCGCGCATGCTTGCCGAAGCGGGGGCGGCGGTGGCGCTGGCGGCACGGCGCACCGACCGGCTCGAAGCCGTCGCCGCCGAGTTGCGCTCGGCGGGACACAGGGCATGCGCCGTGGCACTGGACGTGACCGACGCCACGGCCATCGCGCCCGCATGGCGGGCGGCCGAGGCGGCGCTGGACCAGCCCATCGACATCCTCGTCAACAACGCGGGCGTCATTCACGTGGCGCGCTTCGTCGAGCAATCGCCCGAGGCCATCTCGCGTGTCTTCGACACCAACCTGAAGGGGGCCTATCTGATGGCCCAGGAAGCGGCACGCCACATGGTGGCGCGCGGGCGGGGCAGCATCATCAATATCGCTTCATCCTCGGGGCTGCGCGCCGGCGGCCAGATGTCGAGCTACGGCGCATCGAAAGCCGGGCTCATTCACCTGACGCAGATCATGGCGCTGGAGCTGGCCGGCAAGGGGGTGCGCGTCAACGCGATCGCCCCGGGCAACATCGAAACGGACATGCACGCCGAGTTCGCCGGGCGCGGCATCGAGGAGGGAATTCTCCGGCGGATTCCCATGCGCCGGTTCGGCAAGCCGTCGGACCTCGACGGCGCGATGCTGCTGCTGGCGTCCGATGCCGGCCGGTACATGACCGGGGCGGTCATTCCCGTCGACGGCGGCCAGGTGCTTAGCTGGATGTAGCAACGCCTTTCGCATCAAACCAGAACCAGAACCAGAACTATCAGGAGACAACCATGCATCACAGAACGCGCACGGCGCTGGCCGGCGTGCTGGGCAGCGCTTTGCTTTCGCTCGCCCCGCTTTGCATCGCGGCGCAGGACTATCCCTCCAAGCCGGTCAAGATCGTGGCGCCATACGCGGCCGGCGGCGCGATCGACATCGTCGCCCGCACGCTGGCGCAGCCGCTCGGCCAGGCGCTGGGCCAGCCGTTCGTGGTCGACAACAGGACCGGCGCGGCCGGCAATCTTGGCGTGGATGTCGTGGCCAAGGCGCCGGCCGACGGCTACACGCTGACCGTGGCGCTGAGCTCGAACCTCATGATCAACCAGTTTCTGTACACGAAGCTGCCCTACCAGCCGGAGAAGGACCTGAAGCTCGTCGCCAAGGTCGCGGAGGCGCCGCTGGTGCTGGTCGTGACGTCCAGCCTCAACGTCGGCAACCTGGCGGACCTGCGCAAGTACGTGCAGTCGCACAAGGGCAAGATGTCGTACGGCTCCTGGGGCGTCGGCACGATTTCCCATCTGAGCGCCAGCCGCCTCAACGACCTGCTCGGCGGCGACATGGCGCACGTTGCCTATCGCGGCGAATCGCCCATGATCAACGATCTGGTCGCCGGCAACATCCAGGTGTCCTTTGTCACGGGCGCGCAGGCGCCACAGTTCATCGCCGCGGGGCGGCTCAAGCCGATCGGCGTGACCGGGCCGGCGCGGCTGGCCGCCTTGCCCGACGTGCCCACGCTGGCCGAGACCGGCATCGACGACGCGCTGCTGCGCGCGGTGGGCTGGGTCGGCGTGGCCGTGCCTGCCGGCACGCCGGCGCCGGTGGTGGACCGCCTGGCGCTGGAACTCGACAAGGCATTGCGCAAGCCCGACGTGCAGAAGCGCATCCGCGACCTGGGGTGGGCACCCAGCTTCCAGGGCCCCGTCGACGTGGCGGCCACATACCGGCGCGAAGCCCCGGTATGGAAGCAGGTCGTCCGTGAATCCGGCGCCAGGCTCGATTGACCGAATTGATTCACCCCGAGGAACACCCACGCCATGAGCACAGACCGCACCGCCGTCCGCGAAATGAATAGCTGGTTCTTCGACACCTACCTGCCCGACTGGGTGCGGATGGGGGCCGACACGGACCACGATCCCGAGGCCATCCTGAAATACTGGGGCGCGCCGCTGCATGCCGCTTCGGTCAACATGACCCGATGCCTGCACACCGGAGACCAGGTCATCGGGCTGCTGCGGGCCAACCAGGCCCCCCTGCAGGCCGAGCGGTACACCCATACCGTCGTGCTGGACCGCGCCGTCAAAGGCTACAACCACAACGCCGGATCGATCGACGTGATCTGGTCGCGGCGGCGCGCCGACGAGAGCGAGATCGAACGCCGCGCCGTGCATTTCGGCATCCACCGCACGGACAAGGGCTGGCGCGTGGTGTCCGTCGCCAGCGCGCTGACCGATCGCACGTCGCTCGCCGACATCTGGGAAACCGTCTGACGGAGCAACGACATGACCGCATCCACCCAATCCACCGGCGAACCGCTGATCCGCCATGCCATGCGCGACGGCGTAGCGATCGTCACGCTGAATCGCCCCCCGCAGAACCGCCTGACCCGGACGCTGTATGCCGAGCTCGAGGCCGCCATCCGTCATGGCGTGCGCGCCGGCGCGCGCGCCATGCTGTTCCGCAGCGAACTCGACGACTTTTGCCTGGGCGGCGATTTCCGCGAATGGCCTCACCTTGAAACGCACAGTGCCAGGCGCGAGCGCTTCGGCTATTCGAACGGCATTCTCAATGCCATCGAATCGTTGCCGATTCCCACGATCTGCGAGGTCAACGGCCGCGCCTATGGCGGCGGCTTCGAGCTTGCGCTGCATACCGACCTGATCTTCGCCGCCGAATCGACGCGGTTCCGCTTCACCGAAGCCACGCTGGGGGTTTCGCCTCTGGCGGGCGGCATCCAGCGCATAGCGGAGCGCTGCGGCCGCGGCGTGGCGGCGCGCCTGGTGATGCTGTCCGAGGAAATCACCGCGGCCGAGGCGCTCTCGCTGAACATCGTCGCCAAGGTCGTGCCCGACGGTGCGCTGGCCGAAACCGCCATGCGGCATGCCATGCAGCTGGCCGCCGGTCCCACGCGCGCGCATGCCGTGACCAAGTCGGTGCTCGGCGCCTGGTCCGCGGGCGGCGTGCGGGCCGCGGACGAAGTGATGATCGAGCAGGTTTCCGTGCTGCTGGCCACCGACGACGTGCAACGCGGCGTGCAGTCGGCCATCGCGGCCATCGAAGCCGGCCTGCCCCGGCCGGAAGTCCCGTTCCACGGACAATGAAAGGCAACGACATGATGCAACCCGAAGAACACTACATCCCGGCCGAAGGCGGAATCGAACTGCATGCCTGGGTCTTCCGGCCGGCCCCGCACGACGGGCCCGCTCCCGCCATCACGATGGCGCATGGCTTCTCCGGCCTGAAATACCGCGGACTCCGCGAGTATGCCGAGCGCTTCGCGGCCGCGGGCTTCGCGGTGCTCGTCCACGATCATCGCAATTTCGGCCTGAGCGGCGGCGCGGTGCGCGGCGACATCGACCCCTGGCAGCAGATTGCCGACTGGCGGCGCGCCATCGGCTACCTGGCATCGCTCGACGGCATCGACGCGAAGCGGATCGGCATCTGGGGCACGAGCTACGCCGGCGGCCACGCCGTGGTGCTGGGCGCCACCGATGCGCGGATTCGCGCGGTCGTGGCGCAGGTGCCGATCGTCAGCGGCTACGAGCAAAGCCTGCGCCGCGTGGCGCCCGACGCGCGCGCCGCCCAGCAGGCGCTGTTCGACGACGACGAACGGGCGCAGTTGCGCGGCGAGCCGCCGACGATGCAGCGCGTCGTCAGCCTGGACCCGGCGGTGCGCGCGGTCTACCGGTCGAAGGACATGATGGACTACCACAACGCCTACGACATTCCCGACGGCGTCGAACCCAGCGAATACGTGACGTTGCGCTCGTCCCGGCTGTCGCAGCTCTACGAGCCCGGCCACTGGATTCCGCGCATCGGGCCGAAGCCTTTGCTGATGGTCGTCGCCGAACACGACGTCGTCACGCCGACCGACCTGGCGCTGGCAGCTTACGAGCGGGCCGTGGAGCCCAAGCGGCTGCGCATCATCGCCGGCGGCCACTTCGACGCATACCGGAAGTCGTTCGAGGCTTCCAGCTCGGCGGCGCTGCAGTGGTATCTGGAACATCTGATGCCGGAGGTGAGAGCATGACGCAGGGCATCATGGTGCTCGTGCACGGCTATCTCGACGGCCCGGGCGTCTGGAGCCGCCTGATCGGCCGGTTCGCGCCGCAGGGCTGGAAGATTGTCCCGGTGGCATTGCGCTCCGGCGCGGCCGGGGCCGGGCCGGAGCGTCAACTCGAAGGCTATGCCGCGGACGTGGTGCGTCAGATCGGGGAAATCACAGCGGACGCGTCGGTGCCGGTGGTCGTGGTTGGCCACAGCATGGGCGCCCAGGTGGCGGAACTGGCCGCACTGCAACTGGGCGACCGACTCGCCGGCCTTGCCCTGATCACCGCCGCACCGCTGGCCGGCTATCCGCTGCCGCCGGCTGTCATGGCACGGTTCGCCGCACGGGCCGGACTGACGGACCGTGAGGCCATCGGCGCGGGCAAGCGCGGGCTGGCGGTGGAGCTCGATGCCGATGCGCTGGACATCCTCGTCGATGGCACCGTGGCGACACGGCGGGAGGATGCGCTGGCCCAACTGCAGGCATGGACCGGCGGCCACCCCGCCGGCCGGACGCCATCGGCTTTGCCCTGCCCCGTCCTCTGCGTGGCGACCGACGACACGTTCTTTACCGAAGACGTCATCGCGGCCACGGCCACGCGCTTCAGCGATGCGAGCCTCGAGAAGGTGCCGCGTGCCGGCCATTGGCCGCAGCTTGAGCAACCGGAGGCGCTTGCGGAAGTACTGAGACGCTTCCTTGTATGCCGTGCCAGAGGCGATACACTTCGTTGACGCGCTGCCGCGCACGAGCGTGGGCAAGTACGACAAGCGCGCGATGCGGGAACGCTGCCAGCGGAAAGAGGAGACGCCGTGAAAAAAGCATCGGGCAAGGCAGAAACTCCGAGCGTGCTTGCGACGCGCGCGGCGGCATCCGAAGCGCCGGACAACGCGGGCGCCGTGGCGTCGATCATCGCCGAGGGATCGGACCGGAATTTCGTCGAGGCACTGGCGCGGGGCCTGCGCATCCTGCAGGTGTTCCATTCCAGCGAGGAGCGGCTCAGCAACCTCGAAATCGCCCACCGCTGCGGTTTGCCCAAGTCCACCGTCACGCGCCTGACCTATACGCTGACGACACTCGGCTTTCTCCATCACATCGCGGATCTCGGGCGCTATCGCATTGGCCTCGCCACGCTGACACTGGCTCATGTGGCGCACGCGCGGCTGGACCTGCGCGCGGCCAGCGACGCGGCGCTTCAGGCGCTGGCCGACAGTACCCACACCATGATTTCCCTTGGCATACGCGATGACCTGTCGGTGCTCTATATCGATTGCCGTCGCAGCCAGTCGACCGCCGTCACGCTGAACCTCGACGTCGGCAGCCGGCTGGCGCTTGGGACAACCGCCGTTGGCCGGGCGCACATCGCGATCATGGGCGCGGCGGAACGGCGCTCCGTCATGCAGCGGCTCCAGGCACTGGGGGAAGCGCAGTGGCCAGCCATCGAGCAAGGTATTGCACGCGCGTTCTCGGAACTGTCGGAAATCGGCTGCGTCACGTCGTTCGGCGAATGGAACAAGGAGATCAACGGCATCGCGGTGCCACTCAGGCTCGGTGCCGAACTGCCGCCAGTGGTCATCAATGCCGCAGCGCCATCGCGAACCATGTCCGCCGGGCATTTCATCTCCGACGTCCGTCCGCGGCTGATTGCCACGGCTCGCATGATCGAGAACCGCTATCAGCGTCACTGATGTCGACCCGCCCGCAATTGGGCTTTTTCCGGACACCAAGACTTCGTCCGGCCGGCCATATCGGTTCGCGCCGCGGAGAAGTCACCGCTCGGGCTGACCGGAAATGAACGCCACCGCCTGCCCCTCCCTGCCTGCCCCTCCCTTTCAGGGCTGCTTTACCTTGACGATCACCTTTCCCTTCGATCGCCCATTCTCGACATAGGCCAACGCATCTGCCGTGGAGTCCAGCGGATACACTCGATCAATGACTGGCTTGATTGCGCCGGAGTCGATCAACGAACCAATCTCGCGCAATTGATCTCCGCTGGCACGCATGAACACGAACGAGTAGCTGATGCCCTGCTGCTTGGCCTTCTTTCTGATCCGATAGCTCAGAAGGCGGATCACCTGCTTCAACGGCCAAGATAAGCCTTGCTCCACCGCGAACTCCGGGCTGGGAGGGCCGGATATGGAGATGAGTTTTCCGCCGGGCTTCAGCACGCGCAGCGACTTCCCAAGCACGTCGTTGCCAAGGCTGTTCAGAACGACATCGTAGCCATGCAAGGCATCTTCGAAGTGCTGTTTCCTGTAGTCGATGACAATATCCGCGCCCAAGGCTTTCACCCAGTCGATGTTGCTCGTGCTGGTGGTCGTGGCCACGAAAGCACCGAAATGCTTGGCGAGCTGAATGGCGATCGTTCCCACGCCACCGGAACCGGCGTGGATCAGCACCTTCTGCCCCCTTTTCAATTTCGCGGTTTCGACCAGAACCTGCCAGGCGGTCAGGCCGACCAGAGGAATGGAGGCCGCTTCCTCCATGCTGAGGTTGCTGGGCTTCAACGCCAGCGCACTTTCCTTTACCGCAATAAGTTCGGCGAACGTGCCAATGCGATCCTGGTCCGGACGCGCATAAACCTCGTCGCCTGGCTTGAATCCCCGCACATTGGCCCCGACACGGACGACGACGCCAGCCACGTCATTTCCGAGAACCAGAGGCAAGCGATACGGCAGGATCAGCTTGAACTCGCCTTTCCGGATCTTTGAATCCAGGACGTTGACGCTTGCCGCATGGATCTGCACCAGAACATCATCCATCCGCACTTCAGGTTCGGCCACCTGGCCGATCCGCCCACCGCCTTTGCTGCCGTAACGATCAATGATGAAGGCTTTCATGACTTCTTCCCGATGAATGGAAACGCCGATGCGAGTACGGCCTCCACCAGAACGGCCGCCCGGATTCCGGTGCCCGCATGACCTGTGATCCGCCCGGCATCCAATGCACGAATGCCCGCTCGAACTGCAGAGGGCGTCTGCATCATGAGGGCCTTCAGTTGGGGAGTCATTCTTTGCCGCGCGACACTTGCGAGGCCTGTATCCGTCAGCCCCGGGCAAAGCGATGTCACCGTCACGTCATCACGCTTGAACTCCCGGTGAGGTGCCTCACCAAGCCGAAGAACATACGCCCGCAACGATTGCGCCAACGCTGCAAGCCGGTCCAATCGACGGGCAACGAGTACCAGCTGGTGGCCAAGCTGCGCATATTGCTTGGCGAACGCTTCACCGAAGCCGGTGGATGTGCCGGAGATGAGCACCCATGTGCCGTTATCTGGTTTCATTGGACTGGCCTATTCACAATAGGAGATGCATTTGTTCGGCACCTCAGGAAACCGTCCGATAACGTTCTGCGGCATGTGCCTGCCTGATACCCGAAAGCAGGGCCTGCCGAGCGGCGTCAAGGCGCTCCCAGCGTTCGGCATCGTGCAGCGGCGGGATGGTCACGAGTTCGCGGCGATCGAAGCCGGCCAGTGCGGCATCGACCAGCTCGCTCACTTCCATGACTTCGGGCAGCGTGTTGACGTCAATGCCCGCGCGTTCCCATATCTCGGTGCGGGTGGCCGCGGGAAGCACGGCCTGGATATAGACGCCCTTGGGCAAGAGTTCCAGGCTCAACCCTTGCGAGAGGAACAGCACGAAGGCTTTCGTCGCGCCGTAGATCGACATTCCGAATTCCGGCGCCAGGCCGACGACCGAACCGATGTTGACGATTGCGCCCTCACCAGCCTGCGCCAGCCGTGGGGCAATGGCGCCGGCAAGCCGTGCCAGGGCCGTCGTGTTGAGCGTGACAAGCCGATCAATGCTGTCTGCTGTTTGCTCAAGGAAGCTGCCCGATTGGGCGGCTCCGGCATTGTTGATGAGGACACCAATTCGGGCGTCGCTGCGCAGACGCGCTTCGACCGCCTGCAGGTCATCGGCCCGGGTCAAGTCGGCCTGGAGCGCCTCGACGGCGACGCCGTTTTCCTGGCGCAGACGGGCGGCCAGCGCATCCAGTCTGGCCTTGTCGCGCGCGACAAGGACGAGATCGTGGCCACGACGCGCGAAGCGTTCGGCATAGGTTGCACCAATGCCGCTGGAGGCGCCGGTGATAAGGACCGTGGAGCGAATGGACATGGGCTTGTTCTCTGAATTTCAGTGTTTGCGAGGCCGTGCCGAAGCACGGCCCCTTCGGCTTTACTGGGCGCTTGTTCCGGCCAGCGCCGGGTAGTCGGTGTATCCCGCGGCGCCCCCGCCGTAGAGCGTGGCCGGGTTGAAGGCAGCCAGCGGTGCACCGGCCTTCAGTCGCTCCACCAGATCGGGGTTGGCGATGAACGGACGGCCGAAGGCGAACAGATCTGCCTTGCCTTCGTCGAGGCGCGAGGTGGCCAGTTCCAGGTCATAGCCGTTGTTGGCGATGTAGGTGTTCTTGAAACGCCGGCGCAGCGCATCGTAGTCGAACGGCGCCACATCGCGCGGGCCGCCGGTCGCGCCCTCGACCACATGCAGATAGACGATGCCCAAGGCATTGAGCTGGTCGGCGATGTAATCGAACTGTGGCTGCGGATCGCTGCTGGAGATGCCGTTGGCCGGCGAAACCGGCGAGATGCGTACGCCCGTGCGCCCTGCGCCGATCTCGGCCACCACGGCAGCGGTGACTTCCAGCAGTAGCCGTGCGCGGTTTTCGATGGAACCACCGTAGGCATCGGTGCGGACATTGGCCCCGTCCTTGATGAACTGTTCCAGCAGATAACCGTTGGCGCCATGAATCTCCACGCCATCGAAACCTGCGGCGATGGCATTGGCTGCGGCCTGGCGGAAATCGTTGACGATCCCCGGCAACTCATCGAGCGCCAGCGCCCTCGGCTCGGAAACGTCCACGAAGCTGTTGTTGGCGAAGGTCTTGGTTTCGGCGCGAATGGCCGACGGTGCTACCGGCGCAGCGCCGTTCGCCTGCAGGTCGACGTGCGAGACGCGGCCGACATGCCAGAGTTGCAGGAAGATTCGCCCGCCCTTCGTATGCACGGCATCAGTAACCTTGCGCCAGCCGTCGATCTGCGACTGCGTGTAGATGCCGGGCGTGTCCTGGTAGCCCTGTCCTTGCTGCGAGATCTGCGTGGCCTCGGAGATCAGCAGGCCCGCCGATGCACGCTGGCTGTAATAGGTCGCGGCAAATTCACTCGGTATGAAGCCTGCACCGGCACGATTGCGCGTCAACGGTGCCAGCACAATCCGGTTGGAAAGCGTCAACGGGCCGAGGGTGTAGGGATCGAACAACGTCTTGCCACTCATGCTTTTTCCTCCAGAAACTGGATTGCATGCTTCAGGAAACGCTCGGGATACTGGTATTGCGCGCCATGCCCGGCATCGGGATAGATCAGCAACTGAGCGTTGGGAATGTGTTGGGCCAGATGCCAGGAATTGATTGAGGCGATCATGATGTCGTTGGTGCCGTTGAGCACCAGGGTCGGCTGTCTGATCGCATTCAAATAGGCATAGGGGTTCTCGCCCGACAGCGGTGCGAAATAAGCCGCGTGTGCCTGGGCCTGCGCTTGTGCAACCGCCGCCGAACTGGGTGGGTCCTGGTCAGCACGGAGATGGCGCCGTTCCCAGAAGGCCAGCCCGGCCTTCTTCGCCGCATCGGAGCGGCCGAAGAACAGGTAGAGAAAGTCTTCGGCGGTCGGCACGGGATTCGGTGCGATTTCCAGCACCTTGGGTGCCATCGTCGGATCGCCGCCACGCAGGCCGGTGCCGAGCAACAGCAGCTTGCGTACCAGTTCTGGATGGCGCAGCGCGACCTCCTGCGCCTGCATGCCGCCAATCGAGAAGCCGAGCACATCGACCTGCAACAGGCCCAGCGCCCGGATCACCAGGGCGATGTCGTCGGCCAGGTCTTCGATCCGGTTGCGCGGCGTGCCTGTCGAGGAGGCGATGCCGCGGCCGTTGAACAGGATGACTTCCCGGCCTTCGGCCAGGCCGTCGGTCAGCAGCGGGTCCCAGTGATCCAGGCCGCCACGGAAATGCTGGACGAAGAACAGCGGTGGCTGGCCGCTGGCGGCGTTGCCCCAGCGGCGGTAGGCAAACCGGTCGCCATCGGCTTCGATGAAGCGCGTCGGCGCGGTCAAGTGGGTATCGGTCATGGCATCGGCTCATCAAGTCAACGGAACTCAATGATGATGACCATCATCATAACCGTCAAGAACTTTGATGATGATCGTAATCAATGTAGTATCCAGACTTTGGATGAAGAAAAAGGCGTGCTGGCATGAAAGTCACCAAGACACAGGCGCAGGAGAACCGGACGCGCATCGTCGAGACGGCTTCCGAATTGTTCCGCGAGCACGGCTATGACGGTGTGGGCGTTGCGGACTTGATGGCGGCCGCCGGCTTCACCCACGGCGGGTTCTACAAGCACTTCGGCTCCAAAGCCGACCTGATGGCGGAGGCATCGGCCTGCGGCATGTCGCAGACTGTTGCCCTGACAGGTACGGTGGACGTCCCCGGGTTCATCCGGCAATACCTTTCCCGCGAACACCGCGATGCTCGCGCCACCGGCTGCACGCTAGCGGCACTGGGCGGTGACGCCGCGCGTCAGCCCGAGGCAGTCAAGGCCACGTTCGCGGCCGGAATTGAAGGTCTGCTGGCAGTACTGGAGCGCGAAGACACGGAACTGGACGCGGCCGATCGGCGAAAGGCACGCGCGAGGAGGATCGACACGCTTGCCCATTTGATCGGGGCGGTCGTGCTGTCGCGTGCGTGTCCCGACGACTCCCCGCTGGCGGACGAAATCCTGGAGGTCTGTCGCGCCGCACTTCTCGCACCACACATGAACTAGGCGTTTTCGGTCTTGAAAACACCGATGCGGCAAGGCGCCGCCAGTGGACATTGAAGCCGGGCGCGGCGCGGCGGCGCGCAGCACCTCGGTCACGAAGATCGGCCTCGCGCGCTCGTCTACTGAGCGCCGCCGCATCGGCAAGCGCCTGGGTTTCGTCCGGAATCCGCCACGACCGACGGGATGCCGGATGTCGTCAGAAGCGGTAGTTGACGGCCAGTTCCACCCGGCGGCCGGAGCCCTGCAGCCACTGCGTGGGGTTGTAGTAGGCAGTCGTCACGTAATGCTTGTCGAACACATTGAAGCCGCGCAGCGACAGCGTCGTATCCTTGCGCGGGCGCCACTGCAGCAGCACGTCGGTCGTCGTGTAGGCCGGCATCTCCAGCGTGTTCGCGCGATCGGCGAAGCGGCGCCCCACGTAGCGCAGGCCCGCGCCAGCCGTCCAGCCCGGCAGGAAACGCCAGGTCAGCCAGGCATTGGCCACGCGTTCGGGAACGTCGGTCGGCACATTGCCCGCGCGTGAAACAGGCGCGCCGCCCACCGACTCCGTGAAGTCGTCGTAGCGGGCCTGCAGCAGCGCGGCATTGGCATCGAGACGCCAGCCCGGCAGGAATTCGAGTCCGACGGTGGCTTCGATCCCCCTGGAGGACTGCTGGCCCACCTGAACGCTCTGCGCGGGGTTGAACACATCGCGTGTGACCAGGTTGGTCTTCACGATCCTGTACGCGGCGAAGGTCCATTCACCCTTGCTCCGCCAGAACGACTGCTTCAGGCCGGCTTCCACCTGGTGGCCCGTGGACAGGCTGAAATTGCTGTTGGCTGGCGAGAGCATCAGCAGCGCGCTGACGGGGTCGGCCGCCGCCGAGTACTGCGCGTAGACAGCGAGGTTGTCGGTCAGGTTGTAGACCGTGCCGGCACGCCACCCCACGTGCGAGAACGACTTGTCATAGGCTTGCTGGTTGCTGGTCAGGTCGTGGCGCGTGATGTCGGCATGGTCGTAGCGCAGGCCGGCCAGCACCGACCATTTCGGCGTGATCTCCAGCCGGTCCTCGAGGAACAGCGCGTACTGCGTGGCCTGGTTGGCGTAGCGCGGCGTGGTGCCCGCCACGTTGATGAACGTGCCGCGGTCGAACACCTCGGGATCGACGACGGAACTGCCCGAGTACGGCGCATTGTTCGTGTGCTGGAAGGAGGCGCGGTTCAGGTCATAACCGGCCGAGACGTTGTTCTTCATGCCTAGCAGGTCATGGCGGATCGCGGCATCGGACGTGTTCCCCACCTGCCACTGGTCATGCAGGATCTCCGTGTAGGAGGAGCGGTTGATCAGTCCACTCGCAGGAAGGTAGTCGTAGTACTCGGCGTCGCGCCAGTGCCGCTCGCTGTCGATGTAGTACAGCCGCGAACGGACCGTGAGGTTGCTGTTCGGCGTCCATTGCGCGGACAGCTCGGACCATTGGTCGTCGTACTTGATCAGGCTGTCGCCGACGTTGTAGTTCCTGGTCCGCAGCGCCGGGTCCTGTTGCCCGTTGACGAGCGGGACGCCGAAGTATCGCGGTGGCTCCTGCCATCCCTTGGCATAGCTGAGCTTCACGCTCAACTCCGGGGTGGGGTCCCACTGCAGCGCGCCGGAGACCGACAAGTTGCGCGAGTTGCCGAAATCGACCCAGCCATCGGAGCGATTGCCGCTCACATCCAGCCGGTAGGACCACTTGTCGTTGACGGCACCGCCGCTGCCGAAAGCCAGCCGTTGGGTGTTTTCCGTGCCGATGACCGCCTGGATTTCGTTCTCGATGGCGCCGCGCATGGGCTTCTTGGGCACCACGTTGACCACGCCGCCGATGGCACCCTCGCCATAGATGACGGAGGCCGGGCCGCGCAATACCTCGATGCGCTCGACCGACCACGTATCAAACGGAAAGGTCACGCCAATGCCGCCGTACTGGCGCAGGCCGTCGTAGAGCCGCATGACCGATGTGGCATCGGTAAAGCCGCGCGATGACAACGACGCGCCGCCGTTGCCCGGATGGCCAAGGCTGGTCATGCCGGGCGCGCGAGTGATGGCGTCCACCAGCGAAGCGTCACCGCGCTCTTCGATCCGGTCTCGCGTCATGACGTCGACACTGGCGGGCGTCTGCATGAGCGTCAGGCCAAGGTTCGAGCCCGTCGTGGTCGGCTCCCGCAATCCGGACACGGCCGACGCATTCACCGTGACCGGGGCTAGCTCCCGGATGTCGGAGCCGGGCTCCGCCGCGTGCGCGAGGACGTGAGGCATGCAGGCGGCCCCGGCAGCCAGTGCGAGAAAACGTTTGCGAGGAAGGCAGCGGGACATGGATGAGCAGGCGGCAGCCGCACGCGGCGATGCACGACCGGGAAGTGGAGGAATGGGCACGCATTGTATGAATCCGGAGGCAATGACGGCATGCGGCACAGGGACGCACAACCAGTCAGGCCCGTGAGCCCTGGCATGTCCGATCCGCATGCCCGGAACGGCCTGGCGTACATGGAAGAACCGGAAAGGATCCAGCGCGGCCATTGGTCGCACGAGCCGCAATCACGTGCGCGGTATGCTTGCGACCTGAAAGCCGCCCCGCATTCATTCCCATGAGCAAGAGTCCCTCGCCCACCGTCGCTGCCGCGGCCTGCGCCTATCGCATGCTCTGGCGCTGGCATTTCTATGCCGGCCTGTTCGTGATGCCGTTCCTGATCGTGCTGGCGATCACCGGCACGATCTACTGCTTCCAGCCACAGATCGAGCCGCTGCTCTACCCCCATCTGCTCAAGGTCCGGCCGGCCGGTGAATCCATGTCCGCGCAGGCGTTGCTGGATCGCGCGCGCGCCGCCGCGCCAGCGGGCGCCGTCGCGACGACGTACACCATCGATCCCCGCCCCGATGCCAGTGCCGAATTCATCTTCCGCCTGCCGACGGGAATGAGCGAGAGCGTCTATCTGAATCCCCATTCCGGCGAGGTGCTGGGCCGCCTGAGCGTCGAGGACCGTTTCATGAAGCAAGTCCGGATGCTGCACCGCGCGCTGCTGGCCGGCAAGCCCGGGGAGCTGCTGATGGAACTGGCCGGCTGCTGGACGCTGGTGATGATCGCCACCGGCGTGGCCATGTGGTGGCCGCGCCTGCGTGCCACCGGCATCGGGGCATTCCGGATGACCAATGCAACGAGCAAGCGCGGATGGTGGAAGGAGATCCACCTGTTGCTGGGAGCATGGCTTGCGCTCGGCGCGCTGGCCTTCGTGCTGTCCGGCCTGCCGTGGACGGCATCGTGGGGCAGGCAGTTCAAGGCCATCACCACCGCTGCGAACCTGGGCCGTCCCGATACGGGCGCGGCTGCGCACCAGCACGGCAATCCCGTCGCACAGCAGCGCCAGCAGGCACCACATGACGCGCCTGCTGCGCGCGGTTCGCACAGCCACACCATGGAAAGCCTGCCGCTGACGGATGTGCCCTGGGCAACCGGGTTCACGACGGTGCCGACAGGTTCCTCCGGGCACACGCCTGTCGGGCTCGACCGCGTCCTGGAAATCGCAAAGGCGCGTGGCGCGTCGGCGGGTTGCCAGATAGCATTGCCGGCGTCGGCCAGCGCCGTCTACACGGTTTCCTGCTTCCCGAGCGATCCGCAAGGTGAACGCACACTGCATATCGACCAACATAGCGGCGACGTCGTCAAGGACATCCGGTTCGCAGACTACGGCGCCGTGGCCAAGGCCGTCTCCTACGGAACGTCGCTGCACATGGGGCGCTACTTCGGGCTGGCCAATCAGATCGCCTGTGCGACGATATCAATTGGCCTGATGGCGCTGGCCGTCACCGGATGTGTCATGTGGTTGCGGCGCAAACCCGCGCGGACGCTTGGCGCGCCGTCCCATCCGTCGGCGCTGCCGGCCATGCGGGCATGGGTGATCGGGCTGGGGTTGCTTGGCGTGATCTTCCCGATGATGGGCGTCACCCTGGCAGGGGTCTGGCTGATCGATCGGATGATTGCACGCGGCAAGGGTACGCCGCCGGCAGCGTCGGAGCGCGTTGCCGCGTGAGGCAGGCGCATCGCGGCGTGGTGGCTGCGCCGATGCCGGAGGCGCAGCGCGGCGCGATGCGCATGCGCTGAACCCGCGGCTTGGGAGGCGCCACGACGCAATCCATCGTGCTGTTCCCTGGCGCGTGCATCGCAGGTTCTTTGACAGCAAGACCGGGAGATTTGGACATCGCTCCGTGAATCTCGACGGCGAGCAAATGGCCTCGCGGACCCTGCCTTCGATGTACCGCCCGACCGCTTCCCGGAAAAAATAAAACCGACGCCTGCTGGTGCAGTGCGTCGGTTTGAGCGTGTGTTTCTTGTTCTTGCGTGCTTACCCTTGCGTACCCGACTAGCATGACCCTGATCGCTTTATTTTGCGTCAGTGTAGCTCGCTTGATACTGAGTTAAGCAGTCTCTTATAACTGGCGGAGAGGGTGGGATTCGAACCCACGGTACCGTCGCCGGTACGCCTGATTTCGAGTCAGGTACATTCGACCACTCTGCCACCTCTCCGGTAACTTGGTCGCGTGTCGCGAAGAACAAGATTATAGAGTGAAGTCCACCGCGACCGCAAGCCCTTCCCGCGAGAAAATTTATGCCTCGGGTTCGAGGCGCGCGAGGCCGCCGAGGTACGGCTGCAGCGCGGCAGGCACCGTCAGCGAGCCGTCGGCGTTCTGGTAGTTCTCCAGGATCGCCACCAGCGTGCGGCCCACGGCCAGGCCGGAGCCGTTGAGCGTGTGCACGAGCTCGGGCTTGCCCTGCGCCGTGCGGAAGCGGGCCTGCATGCGGCGCGCCTGGAAGTCGCCCATGTTCGAGCACGAGCTGATCTCGCGGTAGGTGTTCTGCGCGGGGATCCACACTTCGAGGTCGTAGGTCTTGGTGCTGCCGAAGCCCATGTCGCCGGTGCACAGCACGATGGTGCGGAACGGCAGGTCGAGCTTCTTGAGGATCGCCTCGGCATGGCCGGTGAGCTGCTCGAGCGCGTCGAACGACTGCTCGGGCGGCACCACCTGCACGAGCTCGACCTTGTCGAACTGGTGCTGGCGGATCATGCCGCGCGTGTCGCGGCCATACGAGCCGGCTTCGGAGCGGAAGCACGGCGTGTGGGCGACGAAGCGCAGCGGCAGCTTGTCGCCGGCCACGATGGCGTCGCGCACGATGTTGGTCAGCGGCACCTCGGCGGTGGGGATCAGGTAGAAGTTCTCGGTGCGCTCGCCGCCTTCGTTGTTCTCGCCGCCGACCTTGCGCGGTACCTTGAACAGGTCTTCCTCGAACTTGGGCAACTGGCCGGTGCCGCGCATCGACGCCGCGTTGACGATGTAGGGCACGTACATCTCGGTGTAGCCGTGCTCGAGCGTGTGGGTATCGAGCATCAGCTGCACCAGCGCGCGGTGCATGCGCGCGAGGCCGCCGCGCAGCATGGCGAAGCGCGAGCCGGTGACCTTGGTGGCGGTGTCGAAGTCCAGCCCCAGCCGCGCGCCCACGTCCACGTGGTCCTTCACTTCGAAGTCGAAGCTGCGCGGCGTGCCGACGCGACGCACTTCCACGTTCTCGGTTTCGTCGCGGCCCACCGGCACGCTGTCGTGCGGCAGGTTGGGAATGGCCAGCATGGTCTCCGCGAGCTGGGCCTGGATCTCGTCCAGGCGCGCGGCCGAGGCCTTGAGCGCATCGCCGATGCCGCCCACTTCCGCCATCACGGCCGAGGCGTCCTCGCCCTTGCCCTTGAGCATGCCGATCTGCTTGGACAGGCTGTTGCGGCGCGCCTGCAGTTCCTCGGTCTGGGTCTGCAGTTGCTTGCGCTCGGCTTCGAGTGCCTGGAAGGCCGCTACGTCGAGCTGGAAGCCGCGCGCGGCAAGGCGCTGCGCCACGGCGTCGATGTCTTTGCGGAACAACTGGATGTCTAGCATGTTGCGTGTGTGGAGGGTGCTGGGCCGGCGACATGCCGGCGGACCCGCCATTTTACTGCACTGGCCCCGCCGCCCGCCGTTCGGCCAGGCGCGGAACAGACGGCCGCGGCGGCCGCTGTTCCGCGGGACGGGCGGCCCCGGCGCCTGGGTGTGCCGGCTAGGGCTCGCCGCCCTCGTCCTTGCCCTTGCCTTTGCCCTGCTGGCGCAGCCACTGCGCGTCGAGCTCGCGCAGGTGGCGCAGCTTGTCGCCGATCTTGCCTTCGAGCCCGCGCGGCGTGGGCCGGTACCAGCCCTGGCGCTTGAGGTCGTCGGGGAAATAGTGCTCGCCGGCCGCGTAGGCTTCCGGCTCGTCGTGCGCGTAGCGGTAGGCGTGGCCGTAGCCGAGTTCCTTCATCAGCTTGGTGGGCGCGTTGCGCAGGTGCACCGGCACGCCGCGCGACTTGTCCTTGGCGACGAACGCGCGCGCCGCGTTGTAGGCGTTGTAGCCGGCGTTGGACTTGGGCGCCACGGCCAGGTAGACCAGCGCCTGCGCCAGCGCCAGCTCGCCTTCGGGCGAGCCCAGGCGCTCGTAGGTCTCGGCCGCGTCGAGCGTGATGCGGGCCGCGCGCGGGTCGGCCAGGCCGACGTCTTCCCAGGCCATGCGCACGATGCGGCGCGCCAGGTAGCGCGGGTCGGCGCCGCCGTCGAGCATGCGGCAGAACCAGTAGAGCGTGGCGTCGGGGTCGGAGCCGCGCACCGACTTGTGCAGCGCGCTGATCTGGTCGTAGAAGGCGTCGCCGCCCTTGTCGAAGCGGCGCAGGTTCTCGGACAGCGCGCTGCCCAGCAGCGCCGTGTCCACGCTGGCGGCGCCGGCGTTGCGCGCGGCGCGCGCCACGATCTCGATGTTGTTGAGCAGCTTGCGGCCGTCGCCGTCGGCGGACGCGACCACCAGCGCCAGCGCCTCGTCCTCCCACTGCAGGCCGCCGAGCTCCTCGCTGGCGCGCCGCGCGAGCTGCGTGAGTTCGGCGTCGTCCAGGCTCTTGAGCACGTACACGGCCGCGCGCGACAACAGCGCGCCGTTGACCTCGAACGAGGGGTTCTCGGTGGTGGCGCCGATGAAGGTGAACAGACCGCTTTCGACGTGCGGCAGGAAAGCATCCTGCTGGCTCTTGTTGAAGCGGTGCACTTCGTCGACGAACACCAGCGTGCGGCGGCCGTGGGCGCGGTACTGCTCGGCGCGCTCGACCGCCTCGCGGATGTCCTTGACGCCGGACAGCACCGCCGAGAGCGCGATGAACTCGGCGTCGAAGGCGGTGGCCATGAGGCGCGCCAGCGTGGTCTTGCCCACGCCGGGCGGGCCCCACAGGATCATCGAATGCGGCTCGCCGGAGGCGAAGGCCACGCGCAGCGGCTTGCCCGGGCCGAGCAGGTGCTGCTGGCCGATGACTTCGTCGATGTTGCGCGGGCGCAGGCGCTCGGCCAGCGGTTGTTGGGAACGGTCGGGAGCTTCGGAGAACAGCGAATCCGCCACGGTAATCAGGCCTCTTGGTCAGGGCGGGCGCACGGGCAGGCCGCTGCGCCCTGGAACCTGACAGTGTAGACCATCGCGGCGGGCGGCCCGGCGTTCGCGCCGCGCGGCGGGCCTGCCCGCGCCTTCGCGCCGCCCTCCCCGTTCTCTACTTCGCGGCCGGCTCGTTGCGCGTGAACGCATCCAGCACGCCGGCGCGCTCGCCGCCGACGCGCGCGCGCCAGGCGCTCACCGCGCCGGCGCCGGCCTCGCGCAAGGCCTGCTGCACGGCGGGCGCGGGGCTCGCCTGGATGGCCACGCCGTTGGCGCGCATGCGCGCGGTGTTCTCTTCCAGCCGGGTGTCCAGGCGCGCCCACTGCTTCTGCTCGGTGGCCTGCGCGGCGGCGTCCACGGCCGCGCGCGTGGCCGGCGGCAGCGCGGCGTAGGCCGCGGCGTTGACGGTGGTGAACGACAGCGGCATGGCGTAGCCGATCGCCGTGAAGTTGGGCAGGTAGTCCCACAGCTTGCGGCCCGCGCCGCCGTCGCCCGAGGACAGCACGGCGTTGACCGAACCGTCCTTGAGGCGCGGCATGGCATCGGCGAACGACAGGTTGGTGGCCTGCGCGCCGGCGGCCTTCATGACCTCGGTGGAGGTCTCGTCGTAGGTGCGCACCGACAGCGCGCGCAGCCCGGCCAGCGTGGCGACCGGGTCGCGCGACCACAGCCCGGTGGGCGGCCACGGCGTGAGATAGAGCAGGTGCTGGCCCTGCGCCGCGAACGCGCGCGCGTAGTCGGCGCGCGCCAGTTCGGCCAGGCGCCGCGCGCCGTCCACCGAGGTGGCGACGAACGGCAGCGACGACAGCAGGAACAGCGGGTCCACCGCGCCCAGCGCGCCGCCGAAGGCATCGCCGCCCTCCAGCTTGCCTTCCCGGACCGCGGCCGGCATCTGCGCGGAGCGGATGCCGGCGCTGGCGTCGTAGCTCGGCCTGACCGCCAGCGCGCCCGCGGTGCGCGCTCCGACCTCCTCGGCGAACGTGGCCAGCCCTTCGCCGGGCATGGCGCTGGCCGGGTATTCCGTGGCCATGCGCCAGGTCGTGGCCGTGGCCGGCTGCGCCCAGCCCTGGCCGGCGCCGCTGGCAATCAGCGCGAGCAGCGCGCCGGCGCGCAGCAGCCGGCGGCGCAACGGGTGGAACGCGGACTTCGGGGAAGCGGGCATGATGAAAGGTCCTGGGGGTCGTGGGTGGGGAAATGAAAACTTCGGGGCAGGCAACCGGCAATCAGGCCGCGAGGTGGCCGCGGGCCTGGCCGCGCGGGAACGCCACCACGTCGTCGACCTCCACGCGGATGCCGATCCGCTCGCCGAGCGCGTGGTCGTGGTGCGAGGGCACCAGCGCCAGCACCTGCCCGCCGCCGGCCAGGCGCAGGGTGTAGAGGATCTCGGCGCCCCGGAACGCCTTGTGCAGGACCTCCGCGCGCAGCGGGCTGGCGTCGTCGTGGACGATGTCGTCGGGCCGGATCAGCACGTCGACCTCCGCCGTGGCGGGCGGCACGCGCAGCGGCTCGCGGCTGCGCAGCGTGCCGAGCTCCAGCGTGACGGCATGCGGGCCGTCGAGGCGCCCCGGCATCAGCACGCCCTGCCCGATGAAATCCGCGACGACGCGCGTGGCGGGGCGGTGATAGAGATTGTGCGCGTTGTCCCACTGCTCGATGGCGCCGGCATGCATCACGCCGATCTCGTCGGCCACGGCAAACGCTTCGTACTGGTCGTGCGTGACCAGGATGGCGGTGGTGCCCTGGGCCTTGAGGATGTCGCGCACGTCCAGGCTCAGGCGTTCGCGCAGGTCGATGTCCAGGTTGGAGAACGGCTCGTCGAGCAGCAGCAGGCCGGGACGCGGCGCCAGCGCGCGCGCCAGCGCCACGCGCTGCTGCTGGCCGCCCGACAATTCATGCGGGAACTTGCCGCCGGCGCCGGCCAGGCCGACCAGCGCGAGCATCTCCGCCACGCGCGCGGCGCGTTCGCCGCGGCGCGCGTGGCGCAGCCCGAAACCCACGTTGTCGGCCACGCTCAGGTGCGGGAACAGCGCGTAATCCTGGAACACCATGCCCACCCGCCGCCGCTCGGGCGGCACCGCGAAGCCCGGCGACGACACGACCTCCCCCTGCAGCAGGATGCGGCCTTCGCGCAGCGGCTCGAAGCCGGCGATGGCGCGCAGCACGGTGGTCTTGCCGCAGCCGCTGGGGCCGAGCAGGCAGGCGATGCTGCCGCGCGCCAGGGTGAACGACATGCCGTTGACGACGGCGTGGCTGCCGAAGCCGTGACGGATGCGGTCGACCTCGATCACGGTGTCGGCATCGGCGCGCGCGGGCGCGGAGGTGGAATGAGGGTGGCCTCGCATGCCAGGCATTATATGGGGCGGGCGGGCGCATGCAGCGGGGATCGGGGCGGAAATCGGGGGAGGAAATCGGGGGCGAGGATCCGGGCAAGAATCGGCGCAGGGATCGGCGTCGATGGCGGGACGGGCGGCGCGCGTCCCCGGCCGGCCCGCCGCCATTGCTAGAATGCGGAGCCTGCCCAACGGTGCCGCCAGCCGGCACCGGCCCGCCGGGCCTCGCCCGCCGACCGACCGCAACCGACGCCATCCCGCCGCCGAATGAGCCTGCCCCGCCTTCGCCATGCCAGCCGCCCGCAGCCGCTCGCCCTCGTCGCGGGCCTGGCCGCGCTGCTGATCGCGCTGCCGGTCGCGCAGGTGGCCGGCAGCCTGCTCGCGCCCGGCGGCGACACCTGGCGGCACCTCGCCGACACGGTGCTGGCCGAATACGTCGGCAACACCCTGTGGCTGCTGGCCGGGGTCTGCGCCGGCGTGCTGCTGCTGGGCGTGCCCACCGCCTGGCTGGTCAGCACCTACCGCTTTGCCGGGCGGGGCTGGCTGGAGTGGGCGCTGGTGCTGCCGCTGGCCATGCCGGCCTACGTCATCGCCTACGCGTACACCGACGCGCTGCAGTTCGCCGGCCCGGTGCAGGGCTGGCTGCGGGCGCTGACCGGCTGGCGCGCGCGCGAATACTGGTTCCCGGACATCCGCTCGCTGGGCGGCGCCATCGTGCTGTTCACGCTGGTGCTCTATCCCTATGTCTACCTGACCGCGCGCGCGGCCTTCCTGCAGCAGACCCTGAACACGCTGGAGGCGGCGCGCCTGCTCGGCTACGGCACCTGGGGCAGCGTGTGGCGCGTCATGCTGCCGCTGGCGCGCCCCGGCATCGTCGCCGGCACGGCGCTGGCGCTGATGGAGACGCTGGCCGACTTCGGCACCGTGGCCTATTTCGGCATCCCGACGTTTTCCACCGGCATCTACCGCGCGTGGTTCTCGCTCGGCGACAAGAACGCCGCGGCCCAGCTGTCCGCCTGCATGCTGGCATTCGTGCTCGGCATCCTGCTGGCCGAGCGCGTCAGCCGCGGGCGCGCGCGCGTGCACGGCGGCCAGCGCCGCGCGCCGGCCTATCGCCTGCGTGGCTGGCGGGCCGCGCTGGCGCTGCTGGCATGCCTGCTGCCCGTGCTGCTGGGCTTCGCCGTTCCCGCGCTGATGCTGTGCAGGATGGCGCTGGCCGAGGGCGACGCGCAGTTCGGCCCGCGCTTCGTCGGGCTGGTGCGCAACAGTTTCCTGCTGGCCAGCGTCACCGCGCTGGCGGCGGTGCTGGCCGCGCTGCTGATCGGCTATGCGGGACGCGGCATCGGGGCCGGCCGGGGCTGGCTGCTGCGCGCGCTGACGCGGGTCTGCGGCATGGGCTACGCGCTGCCCGGCTCGGTAATCGCGGTGGGCGTGCTGGTGCCGGTGGCGCGGCTCGACAACGCCTTGTCGTCCTGGCTGCAGCAGCACCTGGGATGGTCGGCCGGGCTCTTGCTGACCGGCGGCATCGCCGCGCTGGTCTACGCCTACCTGGTGCGCTTTCTCGGCGTGGCCCTGCAGACCGTCAACGCCGGCCTCGCGAAGATCACGCCCGGCATGGACGCGGCGGCGCGCAGCCTCGGCCACGGCCCGGGCGCCACGCTGCGGCGCGTGCACCTGCCGATGCTGCGCGGCAGCCTGCTCACCGCGGCGCTGATCGTCTTCGTCGACGTCATGAAGGAGCTGCCGGCGACGTTCGTGATGCGCCCGTTCAATTTCGACACGCTCGCCGTGCAGGCCTACAACCTGGCCGCCGACGAGCGCCTGGCCGAGGCCGCCACGGCATCGCTGGTGATCGTGGCGGTGGGCCTGCTGCCGGTGATCCTGCTGTCGCGCTCGATCCGCCGCGACGCGCGGCAATAGGCCCGTGCGGCCGCCGCGCTTCTTTTCCTAAAGTTCTCCGACGGGCTGCCGATATATCGCTGGTCCGAAGCTGCGCCCCGGCGCGTGCGCGTTGCCGCGCGCGCCAACCGGTCCGCCCCCGCCGCTGGCCGGCTTCGCGCTGCATTGCGGCGATATCGCCGCACTTGCCCCGTACTTGTTCGCAGCGTCTTCAGGGAGTGTTATGCAGCTTCGTTACCGCATGCTCGTGTTCAAGCTGGGCCGCCTGCCCCGCCAGGAGCGGATCAGCCCGGTCGATGAGATCGCCCTGGCGGGCCAGTTGGCGGAACAACTCGACAAGCCGGGCATGGTCGAGCGCCTCGTGGCGGACCTGTTCGACCACGAGAACGCCCATGTCAGGCGCATCGCGCTCAACGCGGTGAGGCGCGCGCACGGCTACCGGCAGGCCGACATCACGCTCGCGCTGCTGCGCAAGCTCGGCGACCCCGATCCGTGGCTGCGCCATGACGCCGCCTGGATCCTGCACGAGTCCGGGCTGGACAGCCCGCACATCCGCGCGGCGCTGCGCCAGCTGGCCGGCCCGGTCATGCTGCCCTACGACCTGGAGCGCTCCCGCGCCAACCCGGGCGACGCGCTGCTGCATGCCCAGGTGCGCGCGCGGCAGGCGCTGGACGTGCTGCTGGCGCGCCAGACCGCGGGCACGGTGATCGCCAAGCTGCCTTACGCGGACGGCACCGTGGGCCACACGCGCGTGCGGCGGCGCGAGCAGCTGAAGCTGGCCTTCGAGCGGCACAAGGAGCGCGGCGCGAAGCTGCGCTTCCGGCGCGTGGAAAACGGGGAGGAAAACAAGGAGGCGGCCGCCGTGCCGCGGCCGAAACCGAAGACCGTGCCGTGAACATGGCGGCGCGCGCCGCCATGCCCGTCCGGCGGCGCCGCGCCGGGCTTATTTGTAGCCGGCCTTGTCCGCCAGCTTCTGCGCCTGCGGCTGGTGCTTGCCCAGTTCCGCGACGTTGATCTTGTCCGCCTTGAAGCTGCCCAGCGCCTCGAGCGCCGGGTTGCTGACCTTCACGCCGGGCACCACCGGCCATTCATTGTTGCCGTCGGCAAAATAGCGCTGCGCCTCGTCGCTCGCCAGGTATTCGAGGAAGGCGCGCGCGGACTCCTTGTTGGGCGCGTGCTTGAGCATGCCGCCGCCGGAGATGTTCATGTGCACGCCCTGGCTGGCCTGGTTGGGCCACAGCACGCCGAGCTTGTCGGCCACGGCCTTGTCCTCGGGCCTGGCCGATTTCAGGATGCGGGCGATGTAGTAGGTGTTGGCGACCGCGAGATCGCACTCGCCGGCGGCCACCGCCTTGAGCTGGTCGGTGTCGCCGCCCTTGGGCGCGCGCGCCAGGTTGGCCACCACGCCGCGCGCCCACTGCTCCGTCCTGGCCTCGCCGTCATGGGCGATCAGGCTGGACATCAGCGACAGGTTGTAGACGTGGCCGCTGGAGCGGATGCACAGCTTGCCTTTCCATCTGGGATCGGCCAGGTCTTCATAGTCCCGGATGTCGCCGGGCTTGACCGCGTCCTTGTTGTAGGCGATCACGCGGGCCCGCGCCGAGAAGCCGAACCAGTCGCCGCCGGGATCGCGATAGTTGGCGGGAATGCGCGCCTCCAGCACGCCCGACCTGAGCGGCGCGAACACGCCCGCCTGCTGGGCGCGCCACAGGCGGCCGATGTCGACGGTGATGAACACGTCGGCGGGGCTGTTGGCGCCCTCACTCTTGATGCGCTCGAGCAGCGGGTCTTCCTGGCCCTCGATGCGGTTGATCTTGATGCCGGTCTGCCGGGTGAAGTTGGCGTAGAGCGCCTCGTCGGTCTGGTAATGGCGCGCCGTGTAGAGGTTCAGCACCTTTTCCTGGGCGCCCGCGGCTAGCGGCAGCGCGGCGAGCATGGTGAGCACCGCGAGCGCGGCGGCGCGCGGCAGCAAGTGACGGAATGCGATCATGACTCTCCCCTCGATGATTGTTCTGCTCCGCCCTGGAGATGCCGTGCCGGCACCTTCGGCAAGACGGGCAAGAAACAATAATCATTCCTATTTTCGAGGTCAAGTTACAACGCTGTCATGTTGGCCCGCGGCAATGCCGGAGCGCCCGGCCCGCGCTGCCGGCGGAGCGCGGGCCGCGCCGGGTCCGCGGCCTTTCGCGCCCTTCTTCCATGCGCGCCGCGTCAGGCGCCGGCGCGCTCCGCCAGGACCTTCATCGCGTCGGCCGGCAGCGGCCCGTGGCAGGTACGCTCGCCGCCGGGCTTGCTCACCACCAGCCACACCTTGTCCGGCGTGCCGGCCGGATGCAGCAGCCAGGCCGGGCCGCGCCCGCTGCCGGTGGGCGGCAGGCCTTCCAGCACGCCGCTGCTGACCGACTGCAGCAGCACCGCGCAGTCGCTGGCGGGCGCCTGCGTGGCGGAGAGGAAGTCCGGGTTGGCCAGCACTTCGGGCAGGGCCGTGTCGGAGGCGCGCAGGAAGGCATCCACGTCGAAATGCCGGCTGGCGCCGCCGCTGCCGGCGCAGGCCGCGAGCAGCGTGGCCGCCGCGAGAGCGGCGAGGACAGTGCGGGCAACGACGGCACCGGCGCGGCGCGGCGGGAAAAGTGCGGTCATGGGCGGCCTCATTGCTTCATCACGTCGGCGCCCTTCGGCACCGTGAACCGGAAGGTGTCGGCGGGCAGCGCCGGGTTCTTCTGCATGGCGCTGAAGGTCAGCAGCGTGGTGTTGCCGAACGCGTCGCGCAGCTCCATCGCTTCCAGGTTGCCGCTCTTGAAGCCGATGCCGATGCGCTCGAACTGCGTGTCCTTGGCCTTGGGCGTCAGCTCGATCCATTCCACGCCGTCGCGCGCCGGGCCGTTCTTCACCACGAAGTTCTTCTCGAGGTCATTGCTGCCGAACAGGATCGCCGCCGGGCTGGAGCCGAGCGCGCCGTCGAGCTTGCGCTCGGTGACCTGGTTGAGGTCCTTGTCGTAGATGTAGAGGGTCTGGCCGTCGGCCTGCAGCAACTGGTCGTAGGGCTTGACGTAGCGCCAGGTGAACTTGCCCGGGCGCGCGAAGGCAAAGGTGCCGCTGGAGGTGCCGGTGACCTTGAGGCTGTCGCCCTGCCCCTTGACCTGGCGCTGGGTGAACTCGCCGCGCGCGCTCTTGACGCTGGCGACGAAGGTCTGGAGCTGGTCCACGCCGGCCGCCATGACCGCCGGCGCCGCCAGCGACATGGCCAGGGCGGCGCATGCCGACACGAGAAAGCGGTTTCGCATGTAGTTTTCCTTGCTGGATGGAGAGGCCGCCGCGCCGTGCCGCGATGCACGCGCGCGGCGCCGCATGTCCGGTTAGAGCGGCGCGCGCCCGGCGGATTCCGCAACCGGGTGCATCGCGCGTAACCGCATGTTACTCGTGCACGTCAGCCGCGCATATCAGCCGCGCAACGGCGCCGGGGTCATCTTGCCGGCGCCTCTCATTCGTCCTCGCGCGCGGCGCCCAGCTGGGCCAGGATGTCGCGGTTGCCGTTGCCCGACATGGCCGAGACCAGCCCGGACTTTTCCATGTCCTCGAGCAGGCGCGCGGCGCGGTTGTAGCCGATGCGCAGGTGGCGCTGCACCAGCGAGATCGAGGCGCGGCGGTTCTTGAGCACCACCTCGACGGCCTGGTCGTAGAGCGGGTCGGCTTCGCCGCCGCCACCGCCGATGCCGGCGCCGCCGCCCAGGCCGTCGGTGCCGGTCTCGCCCTCGGCCAGCCCGCCCTCGAGGATGCCCTCGATGTAGTTGGCCTCGCCGCCTTCCTTGAGCTTCTGCACCACGCGGTGGACTTCCTCGTCGGAGACGAAGGCGCCGTGCACGCGGATCGGCAGCCCGGTGCCGGGCGCGAGGTACAGCATGTCGCCCATGCCGAGCAGCGCCTCGGCGCCCTGCTGGTCGAGGATGGTGCGCGAGTCGATCTTGCTGCTGACCTGGAAGGCGATGCGGGTCGGCACGTTGGCCTTGATGAGGCCGGTGATGACGTCGACCGACGGGCGCTGCGTGGCCAGCACCAAGTGGATGCCGGCGGCGCGCGCCTTTTGCGCGATGCGCGCGATCAGCTCTTCCACCTTCTTGCCCACCACCATCATCAGGTCGGCCAGTTCGTCGATGACGATGACGATGACGGGCAGCTTGTCGAGCGGCTCGGGCGCGTCCGGGGTCAGGCTGAACGGGTTGGGGATCTTTTCCTCGCGCGCGGCGGCTTCGTCGATCTTCTTGTTGTAGCCGGCCAGGTTGCGCACGCCGAGCTTGCTCATCAGCTTGTAGCGCCGCTCCATCTCGCCGACCGACCAGTTCAGCGCGTTGCCGGCCTGGCGCATGTCGGTGACGACCGGGCACAGCAAGTGCGGGATGCCTTCGTAGACGCTCATTTCGAGCATCTTGGGGTCGATCAGGATCAGCCGTACCGACTCGGCGCCGGCCTTGTACAGCAGCGACAGGATCATGGCGTTGATGCCGACCGACTTGCCCGAGCCGGTGGTGCCGGCCACCATGCAGTGCGGCATCTTGGCCAGGTCGGCCACCATCGGCTTGCCGGCGATGTCCTTGCCGAGCGCCATCGTCAGCATCGACGCGCTTTCGTTGTAGACCTGCGAGCCGAGGATCTCGGACAGGCGCACGGTCTGGCGCTTGGGATTGGGCAGCTCCAGCCCCATGTAGTTCTTGCCGGGAATGGTCTCGACCACGCGGATCGACACCAGCGACAGCGAGCGCGCCAGGTCGCGCGCCAGGTTGACCACCTGGCTGCCCTTGACGCCGGTGGCCGGCTCGATCTCGTAGCGGGTGATGACCGGGCCCGGATAGGCCGCCACCACCTTGACCTCGACGCCGAAGTCCTTGAGCTTCTTCTCGATCAGGCGCGAGGTGAATTCCAGCGTTTCCGCGCTCACGGTTTCCTGGTGCGCCGGGATCGGGTCGAGCAGCGCCAGCGGCGGCAGGTCGGAGTCCTGGATGTCGGCGAACAGCGGCTGCTGCTTCTCGCGCTCCACGCGCTCGTGCTTGGGCACGGCCTGCGGGCGCACGATCTGCACCGGCGTCGCTTCCTCGATCTTGACCCGCTGCACCTCCACGGTCTCGGTGCGCTCGACCTTGGCGGCCTCGCCGATGATGCGGTCCTGCTTGCTTTCGCGGCGCGCCTTGAAGCCGAGGAACAGGTTCTCGACGAAACCGCCGACGTGCTCGGCCACCGACAGCCACGAGAAATGGAAGAACAGCGACAGCCCGATGGCCAGCAGCAGCAGCAGCAGCAGCGTGGCGCCGGTGAAGCCCAGCGCCATCTGCATCCAGCCGCCCAGCAGGTCGCCCAGCACGCCGCCGGGCGCGCGCGGCAGCGCCGAGCGCAGCGGGTACATGCGGATCGCCTCCAGCCCCATGCTGGCGGTCAGCGACAGCGCGAAGCCGATCCAGCTCACCACCAGCCCCTGGCGCGCCTCGGCGGTGCGCTCGGGCAGCTCGGCGCTCAGCGCGCGCCAGCCGCGCCAGCAGCGCCGCACCAGCAGCACCGCCCACCAGTAGGCGGAAAAGCCGAAGATGAAGAACAGCACGTCGGCCAGCCAGGCGCCGACGCGGCCGCCCAGGTTGTGGATGTCGGCCACCTGGTTGGCGTGCGACCAGCCCGGGTCGGCCTTGCTGTAGCTGGCCAGGATGCAGACGAAGGCCAGCGTGACGGCCAGCATCAGGAACCAGCGCACCTCGCCGAGCAGCTTGCCGATGCGCGAAGGCAGCGCGGAGGGATCGGTACGGGTGGTGGTGGTAGCTCGGGCCATGCCTGGTCTGGGTTGCCGTCTGGGATTGCGGTGCCGGCCATTTTAACCTTGCCCGGGGCTATCGCTCCCATTGGAATTTGCAACAGTGAGCAAACGCCGGTCCACTTATAATGCTGGTTTCGATTCACGCCGGTGCGCAGCATGCCGCACCGGCCACAGGAACGCATCATGGCCAAACACGCAAAAGTGCTGATTCTCGGTTCCGGCCCCGCCGGCTACACCGCCGCCGTCTACGCGGCGCGCGCCAACCTGCAGCCCGTGCTGATCACCGGCCTGGCCCAGGGCGGCCAGCTGATGACCACCACCGACGTGGAAAACTGGCCCGCCGATGCCAACGGCGTGCAAGGCCCCGAACTGATGCAGCGTTTCCTGGAGCATGCCGAGCGCTTCAACACCGAAATCATCTTCGATCACATCCACACCGCGAAGCTGACCGAGCGCCCGATCCGCCTGGTCGGCGACGCCGGCGAGTACACCTGCGACGCGCTCATCATCGCCACCGGCGCCTCGGCCCAGTACCTGGGCCTGCCCTCGGAAGAAGGCTTCATGGGCCGCGGCGTGTCGGCCTGCGCCACCTGCGACGGCTTCTTCTACAAGAACCAGGAAGTCGCGGTGATCGGCGGCGGCAACACCGCCGTGGAAGAAGCGCTGTACCTGTCGCACATCGCCAGCAAGGTCACGGTGCTCCACCGCCGCGACAAGTTCCGCGCCGAGCCGATCCTGGTCGACCGCCTGCTCCAGCGCGAGAAGGAAGGCCGCGTCGAGATCCGCTGGAACGCGGTGCTCGACGAAGTGGTCGGCGACGACTCCGGCGTGACCGGCATCAAGGTGCGCAACACCCAGACCAACGCGGTCGAGGAAGTGAAGCTGGCTGGCGTGTTCGTGGCCATCGGCCACAAGCCCAACACCGAGCTGTTCGAAGGCCAGCTCGAGATGCACAACGGCTACATCGTCACCAAGAGCGGCCTGGCCGGCGACGCCACCGCCACCAGCATCCCGGGCGTGTTCGCCGCCGGCGACGTGCAGGACCACATCTACCGCCAGGCCATCACCAGCGCCGGCACCGGCTGCATGGCCGCGCTCGACGCGCAGCGCTACGTGGAAGCGCTGCAGTAAGCGGCGCCAGCCGCGCGGCAAAGGGCGGCGGGTTGCCTTCGAGCATCCCGCCGCCGATGGTTTGCTCCTCTCTCCCTCGCAAGAGCAAACAAGCGGCAAGCCGGCCTTGCCGGCCGCCTGGGGCGCCGGGGCGCATCCGCTGCACATCCGGCACCCTTCTTGCGCCCACCGCCCTCCCCTATAATCTCCCGAGACCAGACCGAGCCTTCCCGGAGAGACCCCATGCCGCACGGCGCCAAGAAACCCGCCAGCCAGCCCAAGCCGACCAGGCGCTTCGGCCTGGATGACCTGTCCGGCCTGCGCAGCACGCTGAAAGCGCAGACCGAACAGCGCGAAGCCGAGCGCCGCGAGGCCGAGGCGGCGGCGCAGCGCGCGCGCGAGGAAGCCGACGTGTTCCGCAGCAGCGTCGGCAACGTCAACACCCTGCGCGACCGCAACCGCGTGGCGCCCGCGCCGAAGCATCCCGCGCCGGTGCCGGTGCAGACCCGGCTCGACGACCAGGCCGTGCTGGCCGCCTCGCTGTCCGACGAATTCGACGTCGAGAACCTGCTCGATACCGACGAGACGCTGTCGTTCCGCCGCCCCGGCATCGGCATCGACGTGGTCAAGAAGCTGCGCCGCGGCGAATGGGTGCCGCAGGACAAGATCGACCTGCACGGCCTGCGCAGCGACGAAGCGCGCGAGGCGCTGGCCGAGTTCGTGCGGCGCTCGGTCAAGCGCGGCGTGCGCTGCGTGCGCGTGATCCACGGCAAGGGCAACGGCTCGCCCGACAAGACGCCCGTGCTCAAGGGCAAGGTGCGCAGCTGGCTGGTGCAAAAGGAAGAAGTGCTGGCCTTCGTGCAGGCGCGCGGCGCCGAAGGCGGCGCCGGCGCGCTGATGGTGCTGCTGCGCCAGCCGCACGCCTGAGCGCGCGGGCGCGATGCACCTGCCGCTCGATCTCCTGATGGGGCGGCTGCCCCTGATCCTGCATGTGATGGAAGTCACGGGCGTGCTGGCCTTCGCCATCTCCGGCGTGGTCGACGCGCGCAAGCAGCGCTTCGATGCCGTGGGCACCTTCGTGGTGGCCTTCGCCACGGCCTTCGGCGGCGGCACCGTGCGCGACGTGCTGCTCGACCGCCGGCCCTTCTACTGGGTCGACCACGAAGGCTACGTGATCCTGATCTTCCTGCTGTCGCTGGGCGCCTCGCTGGTGCTGCGGGTGGTCAGCCGGGTGGCGTCGGAACGCGCCATGATCGCCGCCGACGCGGTCGGCCTGGGACTGTTCTCCGTCACCGGCACCTCGCTGGCGCTGGTGGCGCAGATGACGCCGACCGTGGCGGTCATGATGGGCATCATCTCGTCGGTGTTCGGCGGCGTGGTGCGCGACGTGCTGTGCAACGAAGTGCCGATGATCCTGCGCGACCGCTCGCCCTACGCCACCTGCGCGTTCGTGGGCTGCTGGGTCTATATCGGCCTGACCTGGCTGCGCGCCGACCAGGAAGTGGCCCTGCTGGCAGGCGCGATCACCATCACCGCCGCGCGCCTGCTGTCGGTCCGCTTCGGCTGGAAGCTGCCGAGCTAACCCGAGCCGTACCGGCTCGACGCGCCCCCTGCGGCACTTCCACCGCCGACCCCCGCGCCCGTTCCACCGCGCCCACCACGAAACCAATGGCGGCGCTTCGCCGTGGCCGCCAAAGCCGGTAACGGCAGATGCCCGAACCAGCAGTGCGCTCGCCATCATAGGTCCGACCCCGAAACCCATACCGCCAGCCAGATCGTGGCCAGCCGAACCGGTAACGGCAGGATGCCAGCAGAACCACAGGCCCCACCACGAAACCACCAACAAGAGAAACCCCAACGTTTCTGCCCCTGCCGGCCAGGCAGCCCGCTTTCTTTGCCTACTTTCTTTTCGGGGAAAAGAAAGTAGGTCGCTCCGGGGGAGCGAAAGCCTTTGACTTTGAAGCACAGACGCTCAATCCAAAAGCCAAAGACACCCCTCAGCTCAACCCCTTAACCTCAAACCGCCGCCTCATCCTGCTCCCCGGTCCGAATCCGAATCACCCTCTCGATCTCGGTCACGAAAATCTTCCCGTCGCCGATCTTGCCGGTGTGGGCGGCCTTGACGATGGCGTCCAGCACGGTGTCGAGCTGGTTCTCGGCCACCACCACCTCGATCTTGATCTTGGGCAGGAAATCGACCACGTACTCGGCGCCGCGGTAGAGCTCGGTATGCCCCTTCTGGCGACCAAAGCCCTTCACCTCTGTCACCGTCAGCCCGGTGACGCCCACATCTGCCAGCGCCTCGCGCACTTCGTCCAGCTTGAACGGTTTGATGATGGCGGTAATCTGCTTCATGTCGGCCCCTTGTCTTCTCATTGGTTGGTGAAAGATTCTAGCCCTGCGGCATGGCGGCGGGATGTGGGTTGCCGCACCGCGGCAAACCCGGTTTCCGCCGGACCCTCGCCGGCGCCTCGCCAGGCAGCGGCCAGCCCGGTCTGCCGCGCTGCAGCACCGCGGCGTTTCCGGTAGACTCGGCCGGCAGCCAACGGTGAGTGAATCAAGCGCAATGCAGTCGGAATCTTGCAAGCCCGGTCCGGACCGTCCCGCCGAAAACGCGCCAGGGGCGGCTTCGGCACAAGACGGACAGAAACCCGGGCGGACGGGGGATTATCGCACGCAGATCGTTTCGGATCTGTCGGAGATCCCGGCGGACCGCTGGGATGCCCTGGTGGACGCCCAGCCCGGCGCCACGCCGTTCCTGCGCCACGCCTTCCTGCACGCCCTGCACGCCAGCGGCAGCGCCTGCGACGACACCGGCTGGAGCCCGCGCTACCTGACCCTGTGGGCGCGCGAGGACGGCGACGACCGCCTCGCCGCGGCCATGCCGCTGTACGCCAAGTCACATTCCTACGGGGAATACGTGTTCGACTGGGCCTGGGCCGACGCCTACGCCCAGCACCACCTGCCCTACTACCCCAAGCTGCTGTGCGCGATCCCGTTCACTCCGGTGCAGGGCGCGCGCCTGCTGGCGCGCGGCGAGGACGAGCGCCGGCTGCTGCTGCGGGCGGCGCTGGCGGTGGCCGGGCAGAGCGGGTTGTCCTCGCTGCACATATTGTTCCCGGACGCGCACGAAGCCGCGCTGATGGACGACGCCGGCCTGCTGATGCGGCACGGCGTGCAGTTCCACTGGACCAACCCCGGCTACGAGAGCTTCGAGGCCTTCCTGGCCACGCTGTCGCAGAAAAAGCGCAAGAACATCCGCGCCGAGCGGCGCCGGGTGGCGGAGGCGGGCATCGGCTTTCGCCAGTTGCGCGGGCCGCAGATCGACGAGGAAGCGTGGCGCTTCTTCCACCGCTGCTACCGCCAGACCTACCGCGAACATCACTCCACGCCCTACCTGAACCTGGACTTCTTCCTGCGCATCGGCGCGGCGATGCCCGAAAACCTGCTGCTGGTGGTGGCCGAGCGCGAAGGCAGGCCGATCGCCGCCTCGCTGGTGGTGTACGACGCCGACCCGGCCCGCAGCACGCTGTTCGGGCGCTACTGGGGCGCGCTGGAACACCATCCCTGCCTGCATTTCGAGACCGCCTACTACCAGCCGCTGGCATTCTGCATCGCCGAGGGCATCCGCACCTTCGAGGGCGGCGCCCAGGGCGAGCACAAGATGGCGCGCGGCTTCCTGCCGGTGGCGACGCGCTCGGCCCACTGGCTGGCGCATCCGGACTTCGCCGACGCGGTGGAGCGCTTCCTGGAGCGCGAGCGCCAGGGCATCGACGCCTACCTCGACGAGCTCAACGACCGCACGCCGTTCGCGCGCACCGCCGGCAACGGCGGCGCCTGACCGGCCGGGACCAGCCGCAGAACCAACCGGAACCGGCCGACTGCCGAGGCCTAGCCGGCCATGCGGCTGCGCCGGCGCCGCCACATGCTGCGCAGGGTATCGTCGCCGAGCATGTAGTGATGGAACAGCGCCGCCAGCGCGTGCAGCCCGATCACCGTATAGAACGCCGTGCCCAGGGTTTCGTGGATGGACTTGAGCGTGTCCTTGAGGGCCGGGTCCGGGGCGACCAGCGCCGGCACTTCCAGGCCCGGCACCGGCAGCGCCAGCAGGTGGCCGGCCGCGTTGACGGTGAGCAGGCCCAGCAGCGGCTGCGCCAGGATGAACAGGTACAGCGCCACGTGCGCGGCGGCGCCGGCCAGCCGCATCCAGCGCGGGCCGGGCTCGGGCGCCGGCGCGCCGCCCAGCAGCCGCCACAGCAGGCGCGGGACGGCCAGCGCCAGCACCAGCATGCCGGCCCATTCGTGCGCCGTCATGGCGGCCACGCGGGCCGCGCTGCCGCGCGCGGTGAACCCCTTGAGCTCGATCGCCGCGTAGGCCACCGCGACCAGCAGGAACACCGCCCAGTGGAAAAACACGGCCGCGCCCGAATAGCGCCGGTCGAACGAATACGCGGGGGAGATCGCGCTCATGGGGATGAGGCTCCTTGTGCTATGTGCCTGGAGCTTAACCCCGCGCGGCGGCGCCGGCATTGGTCTCGGTCAATCCGGCGGCAACAAAAAACCCGCCGTGGCGGGTCGGGGTCCGGCGGCGCGCCCCGCTTCGGGGGGCGCGCCGCCGGCGACAGGCGGGTTCGGCTTACTTCTTGTAGTTCGCCACGCCGTCGGTGATTTCCTTGTGGGCTTCCTCGATGCCGGCCCAGCCTTCGACCTTGACCCACTTGCCGGCTTCGAGCGCCTTGTAGTTCTCGAAGAAGTGCTTGATCTGGTCCAGCAGGTTCTGCGGCACGTCCGACAGGCCCTTCATGAAGGCGGTGGCCGGCGACAGCTTGTCCAGGGGCACGGCCACCAGCTTGGCATCCACGCCGGACTCGTCGGTCATCTTCAGCATGCCCAGCGCGCGGCAGCGCACCACCGCGCCGGCCAGGATCGGGAACGGCGACAGCACCAGCACGTCGACGGGGTCGCCGTCGCCCGACAGGGTCTGGGGAATGAAGCCGTAGTTGTCCGGA